>Ga0302347_1001373_pt1 | contig 29661 bp, 22 predicted proteins | sample PhyWR1_FD_202178 | JGI IMG/M metagenome (GOLD analysis project Ga0302347, IMG submission 202178) | Leaf surface microbial communities from wheat plants in UC Gill Tract Community Farm, Albany, California, United States - DLSL W.R1 (v2)... | ecosystem: Host-associated > Plants > Phyllosphere >...
CCACTGATCTCTTTTTCGGGAATCCCAATTCCATTATCTTTGAAGGAAATGACCGCCTGATTGCCCTTTTCCTGGATAGTAATTTCTATTTTCCCATTGTCAGGCGTAAATTTGAAAGCATTCGACAACAGGTTGAAATAGACTTTGTCCATCAGGTTTCTGTCTAAATAGAGCTCAAGATTTTTATTTAGTGAATGGATCTCGAATTTGATATTTCTTTTCTTCGCTTCATTTTCAAAATCACGGAAAATCCCGTAACTAAAATCATAAATATTAGTTTTCGATACCCTCAAATTGAATGTCTGGTTCTCTACCTTTCTGAAATCCAATAAATTATCTACCAATCGCAACAATCTGTTGGAGTTTTTATTTATCAATTCCAGCTCGTATGATGGTTTTGCACCTTTGCTTTTGCTGGAATCCTTCAATGATTCCAATGAGCTGAGAATAAGCGTTATAGGCGTTTTGAATTCGTGAGATAATCCTGTGAAAAAATTAACCCGCGCTTCGTTACTATCTTTCAGCTCATTCGCAATGCTCTCGATCTGGTTTCTTTGAATTGTAATTCTCTCATTGGTAAGTGTAAGCTGCTTGTTTTTGATCTTGATGGCATAAATAAGATATATCGAATATGCAACCAGGCAAAACATCAATATCAACAATATAACAGACCATCGGAACAATTCTTTTTGCGAAGAATAAAGTTCGACCTGTTTTTTAACCGCTTTTACCTGATTTTCTATAACACCTTGCTGCTCAATGATCTTATCAAACTGATTACGCATAATTTCTGCATTCATCCTGTCAATAATCGTTGTGCTAAGTTTGATACGTTTTGGAACGGCAAAGCCATTATGGATCTTGATCGCAGTTTCTATTGCTTCCGCTCCTCCCGTTGGATAGAGTAAAGTTGCGTTCAGCTTTCCATCCAAAACCATCTGTATTCCGCCGTCTTTGGTATTGAGTCCATCAACTCCGATAAATTTGATCTGATTTTCCACACCAGCATTTCTAGCAACCTGCCACGCATTGGCAGCAAGTTCATCATTAAAAGCAAAAACATACAGACTCTGATCCCCCAGGGAATCCAAGGCTTTTCTGAAGGGGCCTACCGGAAGACCTTTAAAGGTTTTTACCAGATCGGTGTTGGGATTGTTCTTGATAACCTGCTGAAAACCAAAACTTCTTTCAATAGTTGGTGAAGACTGGTCATCTCCTTTTATTTCCAGAATTCTTTTCTCACTTTTAGAATCTGCCAGAATATAGTTGGCAGCTTCTTTACCGATCTCTGTATTATCCGCACCAATATATGTTGTATATTTTTCTGAATTGATCTTTCTGTCAAGCAAAATAACCGGAATATTTTTGGAAGCCGCTTTTTCCACTACAGGAACCAAGGATTCGGGGTCAATTGGCGAGATGATGATCACTTCCAGATTATTATCAATCATTTTTTGTATATCCTGAACCTGCTTACTAACAGAACCTTCTGCTTTTTGTATGTTCAATTCCACTTCGGAATGAAGTGATGCCTGTATCTCCATAGAATGGTTCATTGATAACCTCCAGGGGTGATTTCCCAAACCCTGCGAAAATCCGATAGCAATTTTGCCAGAAGTTTTTTGAGATTCTTTACAAGAAGAAAAAAACAGGAAAAACAGAGGGAATAATACTCTATAAACCTTATGAAAACCAAAGACTTTCAAAAATTTTGTTGTTGACATATTAACACAATATTAATAAAGATGTTCCAGACAGACAATTTTTAGTGAAAATATTTTGTATTAAATCCGTGTTATCCCTTTCAGTATATATTTTTAATATGTTACAATTTTATACTTCCTGTAACAACATTGTAATTTTTCTCTTATCCGTGTGCTCGGTTTATTTCATAAACAATGATTATCAGGCATTTTTTTGTTGATTTTCAATCTTCTAACAAAATCAAAGCATTTTGAACAATAAATGAAATATCCGATTATGGTTTGCTAATACATTTGGTGCAGACCGGTTTGAAAATCTAATTCAAATAACTCCAAAAAACAGGAAACTCAAATTGATGAAAATTAAATCTGTCCACTTATTATTCCCCAGCTTCGAAAAACCTAAAAAAACTTATTAAAAATAATATATAAACTTCAAATTAGAATTATGAGAAAATTTTATTCGAGTCTTTTTACAGCAATAATAGCTGTAAATATGAATGCGCAGACCAAAAAAATCGCCTTTATCGGCCAGGCGGATGTTTATACCAGTAATATCCCTGCTGCCAGTGACGGCATAACATATGATGATGACAGGGCTGCCGCAGTATGGTTTATGGATACATTCCTTCCTTCTCATTCCGGCAGTATCTCTGGAAATTATTTTTCCTTTCAGGATGTTGCAGAAGGTGCGGACATCAGCAGTTATGATGTGATCTGGGTTCAGAGTGATGGTGCAACTTTTACAGAGAGGCTAAATGAATGGCCTCGTGGAACTACAGAAGGAAATGGTGATAGACATTGTGTTTTGGGAGAAGCCGGGTTCCAATGGAACGGGCAATGTGCCCAATTGGAAGATGATTTTATGTGGAAAATAAAACAATTCTATAAATCCGGGAAAAATATCCTTTTAGGAAATTTTGCAGGAAAAGGACTTGAGGTTTTCGGTATTTTCGATGGCTTGTCTAATCCATGGGAGTACAGGCCAAATCAGATATTTGGAGATACTAATGCAAATCCAGCAAACACTGCCGGATCTTGGACCACCAATTGGAGTGGTTCATCAATTCCGGTATTAACTACAGGAATTACAACTTCTTCTGTAAACTGTAGCTATACTTCCCAAAGCGTCGAATTTTTGAGTGCGGGTACAGAAAAGAAAAACAGAGCCTTACAGTATAATCTTAATTGGGGTAGAATCTATGATGATGCAGGTGGTGCCAGCTCTACATTGCCGCAAAGAAGACAGCTTTTTCAGACTGCCCTCAATGCGGAAATTCTTCTGGAAAATTGTGACGGAAACGAGATACAAGGCGCAAAGTTCAATCCAAGCCAATCAGGAGGCGGGACCGTTATTTGGTATGGATCAGGTGTTTATGATTGGTATGCGCCAGGAACGGGAAGCAATCAAAATGTTAAAAAATTAACGGAAAACACATTGCTTTATTTAGCAGGTGGAGACACATTATTTGCCGCTCAAGATTTTAACAAATTATCCAACCTTAGTATTTATCCTAATCCTGTTTCCAATATTCTTAATATAAAAACTGAAGAAAATATTGAAACAGAGATCTATGATATGAATGGTCGCAGAGTTCTTACGTCATCATCAAAAAATATTGATGTTCAAAAATTACAGCCGGGAACTTATTATACTAAAGTCAGCAATAAAAATAACTCTATTTCTTTAAAGTTTATAAAAAAATAAAAAAAGAGTTTAATTATTACAGCGTCAGTATGTTTATTGGCGCTGTTTTCTTAGTATTTCATGCCCGATAATTGTGATTCTTTCTAAATCAACTAAATATTTCGATATTTCTTCGGTGGGTACTTAATGAGACAACTATCAAAAAGTTATCTCTTTTTCTATGCATATAAACACTTACTAATCAAGTATTTGAAACTAGCACACAATTCTTTTATTCTTTATCTCTGAGTAAGAAAAGATTGTAAAAATCTATAGTTTTACTGCTTTTCTGTTTGTATTAAATTTTTATAATCATGGTAAATAAGTCGTCTCCTGAAAAATCGTTTCTTCATTTGAAAATCAACTATGACAAGTTTTCATATATCTTTCAGAATACAAAATCAGGTACTTTTGGACAGAAGAGTAAAAATAACCTATCCAAAGCCACATACAATATCTTTTTATTCTTTAATTATTTTAAAAGTTCTCGTAGGATTTTCAACTGTTAACATATAGATCCCGGAAGTTAAGTTTGCAATATTTATGCTTCCATTACTAAAACGACCTTGTTTTACGATACTTCCTGCCGCATTGAAAATTACAAATCCCATATCTTGACTATCTTGGTTTTTCGAAAATATATGAATTGTGTCTTTTACAGGATTGGGATAAATCTGAATATCATTACTGTAATTATCCTTTATTGTGATAGCAGACTTAAGTTTTGTAGAGTTAGAATTGACGGTATAAGGCAAATCCCCCATGTATCTTTCAGTATCTTTTACACATCTCACCCCCATGGCAGCCTGGGGATAAAAGCCTGTTCCCGATGCAAGCTTCCCTCCGTTACCAGATGTACTACTAAGATCAAATCCAAGTGCATAACCAGTGTAAAAGTCTGCTGGAGAACTGGTCCACAATCCTGTTTGATACCTATAGTTATCTGCATTGGGAAATGCGCTTCTAGCGTTCTTCCAATCATTTCCTCCAAGAATTCCACGTATACCGGTCGTTGGAATATTACCAATATTATATTTAGAGTTAGGGAAATCAAACACCCAGCCAGACCTGCTGCTTGGCGTTGCACTCTCTGTCGTTATCGTGAGCGTATAACCTGGATATTGTCTGGTATTTACCGCATTATTCACAGACGCTCCCGTAAGATCGGCAACCGTGTTTTGAACAATACCATAATTCGCAAAATTGCTTGTTGTGTTATAGCCATTATAGAACCAAGGAGATGAACCTTTTGCATACGAGACGTTGTTAAGTGCAGCAAACAGGTTGGCATTAGCAGTATCCGGTACTCTCCATCCTGCGGGGCAAGGATCATAAACAGATTTTTCTGTAGCGTGTCCCCACCTGTCTTGTGCCAGCCCATTTTCGTCAGAGATCCAATCTTTTACTTGTATTGATTTTGCGAGCATTGTGCCAGCATCCTGCATTGCTATTTCATTACCGGTCTTGGACCTGAAAAGGAAAAATAATGGATTTTCTGTAGTATACCTTATTACCTTCCTTATCTTTTCATTTTTAGGGTCAGATGCAGCAATTCCTGCATAGGATTTATAGACATTCCATTCTCTGGAGTACCCGGAAGTAATATCTGTTGAAGAGAAAATTGCGTCGGTGATAGGATTTGATATTCCTAGAACAACATTCTTGTCAGCATCTATCCCGATCTGTCTATAAACATTGTAAGTTGCCGCAACCTGCACACTATTATTATGGCCAGAGATATACTGCGTACCACCCGGATTATGGAATGTTGGCAAGGGATCTTTTCTTCCCCACTGGTAATGAAGCCCCCCCGATTGTTGAATTTGTGTTTTAGATTGCAATTCGGTCGCCAAGTTTGGCCTTACCAACTTTTGTGGCAATACCTGCAATGCTCCAAGATTTCTATCCATAAAAGTGGTCGTAAGCGGCGTCCCACCCTTGGCAGGATTTATTATCTGTTCATTTGCAGCAGGAATCACACCGCCATTTTCAATAGATTCAGTTGTATAGGTTATATTATTTTCCTCAGATAATGGGTCTGTAACAGGTGCCCAAATGTGCCAGCTCCAAAGGATCTTATCCGGGTTAGATGTCCCCCAGATCCCATTATTACCTTTATGAAAAGCGACCACGGCATTACCTTTTTTGTTCGCAGCTATAGTCACCTTCATTTGCTGATCCGGATATGTACCAATAATCTGAATTTTTTTGATTAAACCTTGGCTATCTGTCCATACCACACTTCCTGTATCATTGATGCCTGTGGGAAGCTCTTTATCATCTGAGAGATAAAGCTTGTGCATGGCATAAGCTTTTTTAAGACTAATCAATAGCTCGTAGTCTTGTAGCACTACAGCATTAGCTTCACCCGTCATTACAACGAAACTATTGGGTTCTTTTGTCCATGCTTTATAGTCGGTATCATCATCATCTGTTGAAAAAACATATTCTGTATTATAAATTGTAGGAAGAAGCCCCATATTTGGGTCTTTCATACATCTAACCGCACCCAGACCATTTGTTTTAACTGTTTGGTTGACATAGATTCCATTCCAGCCTATACTGGAAATATCTGCTCTTTCCGGATCACTATGGATAATGGTTCCCCTGTGGCCTCCAATCCCATATGTGGCATTAAGCAATATGCCATCGGAACTTTGGTCCTGATAGATAACTTTAGCAGGACCAGCAGCACTTTCAGGATAATAAACATAGTTTCCGGTAGTTGGGATCGACCCAATTTTTCTGTTATCAGTTCCATTAAAATCTATACCTCTTCCAGGATAGACCTTTACTCCCATCAATACACCATTATTTGTATTCGGCAATATCTGGCTGTTAGCGCTATTCGTATCATCATTTACACCACTATTCTTTCTTCCCAATGGGTTAAGATTATTATTAACGGTATTTCTTCCATATTGAGAGGGTACCCTCCACCCATTCGGACAAGGGTCATATTCTGATTTTAACTCGTATGACCTGCTATCTGTAGCAACAACATCGTCTGCACTTGATGCATTGCTGTGAAAACCTTTTCTGTTATCAGACCATAGGTCCCAAGTTTCTATGGAATTTTGATCGGGATTATTACTTTTATATTCCTGACTGGAAAACCAGGTCCCATCATTAGGGGCATGGGTAATGATATCAATAGGATTATTGATAGAATACCTTATATTTCCACTGATATTATTGGTACCAGTTTCTGTCCCTCTTTGTTTTACAGCTATTGGAGATGTTTGTAAAGTTGCATATGAATGTCTTTTGCTTCCAACATCCCCAGTCACCTCATAGAATGTTCCATCCTTATATTCCAATGCAGGTATTGGGTCTTTTCTCCCCCATTGGTACATCAGACCTCCGAGATTCCGATCCATATACTTTGGTGTAAAAGTCTGATTCAAAATATCTGTTTCAAAACCTTGTCCATAAGTTGCTCCGTCTGATGGATCATCGGTAACCCAGATGTGCCATGTCCAATAAATCGTCCCGTTGACCTTAAATGCTATACTGGCATTACCCTTACCTTTCGTTTTATCAATTATTATTTTAATTTTGGCACTCTCACCTGTCCCTACAATTGACACTGAACTCACTAAACCACTCACATCTTCCCAAAATACGGTGGCAGTCTGCTGACCGCCTTCACTGACAGGCGTGAATGAACCGCCCTCATTTTGCATGTATCTGCCTTTTTTCCACATCTGATAGGCCTTTGCAACAGGGATGTACAAACCCTCAACTTTAGAACCATCCGGCAGAATACCATCCTTATAAAAAATATAGCTGTTCGGAGCAAGCATATAATCATTTTCCAAGATGTCTATATGATCACTTTTAACTGGGGAGATCAACTTTCCACTATAAGAAATTGCTGGATAATCCTGAGATCCAGCATTTTTAATTTTAACGGATTGATCAGTTATATTGGAATTTATCACTGCAGCTCCATTTCCAGAGTTCAAAATGTTGGATGATGGACTTTTTCCTGTGGAAGGTTTAGAAAGAGTATTTTGTCCGTATAAAAATAGAGTGAGAAACAGAAAAAACAAATTATAGACATTATTCATACTAATATTTTGATAACAATAATACAACTAACGTGCTAAAAAATCAAACAACAAGAATTATGTTTAAGAATTTATCAATAATAATTACAATTAGAGAGAAACCAAAAGGATTTCGAATTTCCAACTATTTTTAAATTTAAATCATTAAGCAACAAAATATTTTAATGTCCCCAAAACATTTATATTAGAGCAACCGCGGGAAAAGAGATAAAAGTTTTCTATACGTTTTTTACATTCTATTCTTTTAATCGCTCCAGTTTTGTTATTGTGATTTCTGTTCTTTCCAGTTTCCAATTTTCATAATAGGAATTAAAAAAAAATTGCCAAAGCTGATCACTTTGGCAAAGCATATTGGTTTAAAAATATCAAATTATTTCACTATTTTCATCTCGTTCAATAGCCATTTAGAATCTGCATATTTATCAATTACGAAAAGTATATACTTGGTATCCACCATGATATTTCTACACAATCTTGGGTCATAATTAATGTCGCTCATTGTACCTTCCCATTGTCTATCGAAGTTGAGGCCGATCAAGTTTCCATAGGCATCCAAAGCCGGACTTCCAGAGTTACCACCGGTTGTATGATTTGTAGCCGTGAAGTTCACGGGAACATCGCCGGTTTTATCTTTGTAAATCCCATAATCTTTTGTATTGTAAAGACTGATCAGTTTCTTAGGTAGATCAAACTCATAATCTCCAGGGATATATTTTTCCATCACACCTGCAAGATGAGTCTGATAACCATAGTTTACAGCATCTCTAGGATTAGAACCTTTTACTTTCCCATAAGTCACACGAAGCGTAGAATTGGCATCTGGAAAGAATTTTCTGTCCTTGTCCGTTTCCATTTGCTGTGCCATGAACTTCTTTTGCAATGCATCAATATCATTTTGAAGAGCAGTTACTTTTGCGTCTGTAGTAGCCAGATAAGAACTTTTGAAAGCGCCGAACATTTGCATCAATGCATCTTTTTTCAATTCCCCAACCAAGGCTTTCTCATCCAAGAATAGTTTATCCAGATCATTGGTTTTTGTTCCATTAAGATTTCCCCGTCCAGTGATTACGGACATTTTAGAAATAGTTTCTAGCATTCCTAGATTTCTATTGACATCTTTCAATTGTTCAAAATCTTTTGGCAAAAACTGCTGAGGAGTTTTGTTGGCATACAAGGCCAGGACTTTTGCCGTCACCTTTGCATCCAGTTCAGCATCATAATCTTTATAGACTTCCGTCAATCGGGATTTTAAAGCTTGTAAAGATTTGGCATCCATTTTTCCATCTTCGTAAGCTTTGATGTAATTGGTATAGATTCCCGCCAAAGTCAATGTTTCAGAATTCCTTACAATCTCAGTGTAGTATGCTTTATGGAGGTTGTAGGGTGCCTGCTCATTGTATTTATCATTCAGTGCATCGATGGTGCTTTTGATAGCTGTATTTTTTGAAATCAAAGATTGCTCATATTGTTTCTTTTTTTCGACGGCATTAGATTTTTTAAGACCTTCGATTTCTCCTTGCCATTTTTTCCAAGCATTTGAGATTCTTGCATATTTAGAAGCGTATTTGATTCTCGTGGCATTGTCAATTCTCATTTTCTCGTCCAGAGTTTTCAATGCCAGATCTCGCACAGCAATCATTGCCGAATCAGTCTCTGTCATGATTTTCTCAACCGCTATGGCAGGAAGATACTCTGTGGTTCTTCCAGGAAAACCGAAGACAAAGGTAAAATCATCCTCTTTCTTATCTTTTATCGAGATTGGGAGAAAATGCTTAGGGGTATATGGTATATTATCTTTAGAGTATTCGGCAGGCTTGTTATTTTTATCGGCATAGATTCTGAACATAGAGAAATCTCCCGTATGTCTTGGCCAAACCCAGTTATCCGTATCAGAACCATATTTCCCGATGGCAGATGGCGGCGCACCAACCAAACGAATATCTTTGAACGTTTCAATAACGTATGCATAATATTTGTTCCCATAGTACATAGACCTTACCGAAATAGCCTGGTAAGCTTCTGGTTTTTGGGCGTTTTTGTAAGCCTCTGTATTTTCAGCTATTTTTTTAGAAAGGTCAGTCCCGGCAAGTCCTTGCGTTCCAGCTAAAATCTGAGCAGTAACTTCTTTAATATCCGTGATGAAATCTACAGTCACACCAGGATTTGGTAATTCACCAGTCATATCTTTTGCCCAGAATCCGTTGGTCAAAAGATCATTTTCTACCGTTGAGTGAGATTGGATATTATCATAACCACAGTGATGATTGGTCAATAAAAGCCCTTTTCCAGAGATGATCTCAGCCGTACATCCACCATCAAATTGGACTACAGCATCTTTGATACTCGCTTTAGAAGGGTCGAAAATATCTTTTGCAGAGATCTTCATTCCCAGGTCCTTCATTTCTTTTTCATTGAGCTCCGTGGGAATCCACATCCCTCCATATTGTTGACCAAATGCCATGACCGCGGGCAAAGCAAAAGCTGATAAGAGAATTTTTTTCATTTATAAAATTTACAAGGCACTAAATTACTGAAAATTTATAAGATTGGTATATACTTCTAAATGCGTTATTTAAAGGCTCTTTGCTGTGCGAAAAAAATATTTTTTATAACGTGAAGATTTGGTTGGGAAATTGTATAGATGATGGAAATATATGATTATTGTTAAAAATCGACTCTTATGAATATTTCTTACTATGATTTTAAAAATCTTTCCAATTGTTCTCAGTGCGAGATGGTAATGAATCAAGGTCATATTATGACCGAAACAGTGAAAAATAAATTTCGTTTTGTTCTATATGAAATCTCCACTTTCACTGTTGAAATAGTTTATAACATCTCCAATGACAAAGTTGAAGATCTCACTGTTTTTCAAAACAGATCTGTTTACTGCTAACAAGTAATTTTTGACTTCAAATTGTAAAGTCCTTTTGAGAATAGTTATTTAAATTTATATTTGTTAAATACTGCAGGTATTTTGTTTTATATTTTAACTTCGACAAGCATCAGGAAGTTTTATTTGATGCTCCAGAAGAGAATCTCTCTCAAAAAAAAAAAAAAAGGAACCAAAATACGGCAGACCGTCTCGTAATTCTGCATTACATTGGCAAACACCATTCTTTATCAATCATTCCGTATCAAAAAAATAAGTTCTTGAAAAAGCCAAAAGAATACTGGAACATCGCTACAATTTATTTTTCACAATCACATTGTTGTCGCCTGTGGCGTTTGAACTCATTATCCCAAAATGGGTAGAATTTGATTGCCAGATAAAATGCAGCGGCATGAAGATGCTTATGCTTAAAAAACATTGGAAAAATATTCTCACTACCCAATATCACCGGACCTAATCTCAAGTAACCTCCAAAATACAGATGCTTATATTCTGACAAAGAAGTAGAAACACCATAACCAATCGCTTCTTTCTGGACAGCATAATTCGCATTGATCATATTATTACGTTTAACCGAATTCTTGAAAAAAGGAATTCTCTGAATCCAATTGAAATTGATGAAATGATTCTTCTTGACCCGCTGACTGTAATTGGCGTTGATGCTTGTCGGCAAACCGATTCGGAAACCATTTCCTGCAAAAGATGCATTCTCATCGCCGTAAGCCTCTCTGCTTATTTTTTTAAGGTAATCTTCTGGATTTTCGAATTCCTCGTCTTTGAAAACTGGATTATTTTGTAACCAGATAGTATTTCCGTTCCTGAAGAGATGATTCTCTCCCTTTTTGAAATTCACAGAACCAATATCCAAAATATTGAACGAGAATCTGGAATGATATTCATCTTCCCTTTTGTCTTTATCCATCATCGTGATACCAATGTCCAAACCCAGACCTGACCCATTCTGCTTATACTCGTACCTATTGTTTTCGAAATCATAATTGGTGATATAATTTACCGAGACATCATAATTTGATGCGTAGATATTCAGATAATCCGGGTCTTCTGTAGGTGCCGGCTCACTGGATGACAGTTCTATTTCTTTATGACTGATGATATTGCCTGCATCCAGACCTATCTCATATTTCAAATTGACTCCGAGGATCCAATGTTTATCAGAATAAGGAAAAATTTCTGTAGCAGCATTCAGCCCAATCTCGTTCCAGCTCATTGCAACAGATGAGAAAGGATTCATCTTGTAATCCGAAGGTTGTGGAATCATCTCATTACCAAATCGGAAATAGTTGTCCAACGCCAGCACAGAACCTTGCGCTCTCATACGAGTGAAGAATCCCACTATATATTTTTTGTCCCTGATATTCGCGGTCATAGAAAATGATGGTCCCATAACATCACTATTTAGCAAGAAATCTGCACTTTCTTTGTTATAGAAATCAAAAACACCCGCCTGAGTCTCTCCTTTTATATTCTTTTTTGGATTTGCCAAAACTATCGATGAACCTGCCAACCCCAATAAACTTCTCTGAGAAATGTAAGCATAATCATTTTGCAACAAGATATCGGCAGAGAACAGGTTAATGTCCCAAGGATTTGGGTTAAGGAAAGGCTGTGTCGGAGACAGAACAGCAGAATTGATACCGCTGTAAGTGTCATTAGAAAAACTAAAATTATTCTGTGCTGTAATTTTTAAAAAACAGACAAACAACAGAAAGACAAAGAATAATTTTAACATTTTAAGTCCATAGTGAATATATAACTAAGATAAGCAGAAAATATTGTTGAAAAATAAAAACATGGATATTTTGAATTATAATTAGAAAATACAGCTTTTCCAGTAACTCAGATCAATCCTAGTCATTGGTATTTCATCATTTAAAAATCAAAACTAAATTCAAAAAAACAAAAGAGATAAAATTTATTGGAATTCTTTTTGAATCCAAATTCTAAATTTAATTAGATTTGCGAATCAATAAAAGTAAAAATGGGAACTACTATAGAAAAAATCTTAATCACAGGCGCGCTTGGACAGATTGGAACAGAGCTAACCGTTAGATTATCAGAAATATACGGCAAAGAAAACGTGATTGCTTCCGGTCTTGATAAGTGGAAAGAAGGAATCACAGAAGCCGGATATTACGAAAGACTGGATGTAACTAATTTTCAAGCCGTTACAGAGGTCATAAAAGAACACAACATCACAACGGTCTATCATTTGGCATCACTTCTTTCCGGAACGTCGGAAAAGCAGCCTCTTTTCGCTTGGAAACTAAATCTCGACCCACTGATCCATCTTTGTGAATTAGCCAAGGAAGGAACACTTAAAAAAATATTCTGGCCTAGTTCTATTGCCGTTTTCGGAAAAGGAATTCCGAAAGAAAACGTAGGACAAGAAGTGGTTCTTAATCCAACAACAGTTTATGGGATTTCCAAAATGGCAGGTGAAAAATGGTGCGAATATTACTTCGAAAAATATGGTGTTGATATCAGAAGCATCCGCTATCCCGGTTTGATCTCTTGGAAAGCACCGGCAGGAGGCGGAACCACAGACTATGCCGTGGAGATCTTTTATGAAGCTGTAGAAAACGGAAAATACACCAGCTTCATCAGCGAAAATACAGCCATGCCAATGCTCTATATGGACGATGCGATCGATGCCACAATCAAGCTGATGACAGCTCCAAAAGAGAGGGTAAAACTTCGCTATTCTTACAACCTGGGCGGCATGAGTTTCACACCAAAAGAATTAGCTTCTGAAATCAAAAAAACAATACCTGATTTTGAGATAAAATATGATCCGGATTTCCGTCAGGCAATTGCAGATTCTTGGCCAGCAAGCATTGATGATTCTGTCGCAAAAGAAGATTGGGGATTAGATTACAAATTTGACATTTCATCTATGTCGATAGATATGATAAATAATCTCAAAAAGAAATTAAAAAAATAATTTAATTGAATCAATTATTTAAATAGGATATATTTTAACAATTGATTTTTAGTTATTTACAAATAAAATAAAAATTTTACTTTAAGTGGTTTTATTGACTTTCAACATATCATTACCAGAATATAAAATATTAAATAATAAAAATATTTTAGAAATTGAATCGATTAAATCTATTGAAAAAAAAGCAGAAATCATTTTGCTTTTATTGGAGCTTCATGAATTTAAAACCACTTTTTTTGTTGAAATTTCTATTATAAACCAATTGGAAAAGTTAATAAGAAAGATAGCATTTGCTGGTCACGAGGTCGCACTTTACAACATCAATTCTGACTTCAAAAACATCGAAAAAACGAAGCAAAATTTAGAACGGTTTTTAGAAAAACCAATACGTGGACTCAGGCAGAAATACCATCAGATTTCTTACCCAGAAATCAAAAATTTGGACTTCAATTATGTATCCAATATCGAGGAATCTAAACTCGGTTTTCTTTGGCGCAAATTAACTTCGAAAACAGAGATCCACATCCAAGATGACTTGACAATTGTTCCGGAAAGTCAATCACCCTATTCGCAACTTCCGTTCAATGACTATGTATTTCAAATGATACCAATGAAGTATTATGAAAATATGCTTTTGGAAAGTTTAAAAAATAACGATTACGTGATGATCTATGTAAATGCATGGCAATTTTTCAGTTCAACTGAATTATATTTTGATCTGCCTTTCTACAAAAGGATAAATATCGGTCGAAAATTTGAAGATCGTCTTGAGCATCTATTTCAATTTGTAGATGAGAATGAGATAGCAGTGTCCAGAATGAAGGATTATTTGTTTTAAATAATCGATTTCTTTGACCAAGCAATCCATGCAATTAAAAAAAATAAAAATGAAACAAATCGTAGTTATAGGACTTGGCGGTGTCGGTGGTTATTTCGGATTCAAGATCAATCAGTTTAACGAACAGGATAATCTATTGACAATTAATTTTGTCGCAAGAAATCTGACCTATGAAATTGTTAAAAACAATGGGCTGACACTTCTTTCTCCAGAACATCCAAACAACAACACCAGACCAAATAAAATATTTCAGACCATTTCAGAAATCGATAAACCGGACCTAGTTTTAATATGCGTTAAAGAATATGACCTGGAAAATGTCTGCCACCAGCTTAAACAGGTTATTTCAGAGAAGACAATTATCCTTCCGTTGATGAATGGAGCAGACATCTATGAGCGCGTCAAGAACATCATCCATAACAATACTATTCTTCCTGCTTGTGTATATGTTGCTTCCCACATAAAAGAAAAAGGGATCGTAGAACATAAAGGAAAAGCGGGAAAATTAATTTTCGGAAAAGATCCGGCTCGTCCTACAACCGGTATTGACTGGATCATCCAATTGATGAAAGACAGTAAAATTGACTTCGATGTCAAAGAAAATCCGTTTATTGATATTTGGACAAAATTCATTTTTGTGGCAAGCTTTGGATCAGTGACCGCCAAACATAATTCTTCCATAGGCATCGTTTGTTCAGATAAATTCCAAAAACAAGAAGCTATTGAAATAATGAAGGAAGTCAAGCTAATTGCCGATAAAAAAGGAATTATTCTACCAAATGACATTATTGAAAAAACATTTGAAAAGGCAATGACCTTCCCTCCTACTACCCCAACTTCATTGCAACTGGACATCCATGTGAAAAAAGGACATAGTGAACTCGAATTATTTGCCGGAGCACTTATCATTTATGGAAAGGAATTGAATATTAAAACCCCTTCAACCGAAAAGATCTATTCCGAGTTAAAAGAATTACAATGAAGTTTTGAACTAAATCGGGATGAGAAATAGCATATATAAATTATTTTTATCTGATCGAATGCTTTTTTTTCTTAATTTTAATTCAATATTAATTCATTATTAATGAAAACACTTTTACTTGTGAGACATGCCAAGAGCGATTGGCCTGTAGATGTTGAAGATTTTGACCGTCCTTTGAACGAGGTGGGAATTATCAATGCGCCTAAAATGGCTCGTCTATTAAAAGATAAGTCTGTAGAAATCGATACTTTTATTTCCAGTCCAGCACAAAGAGCTTTACATACCTGCGAATTATTTTCGGAGGTTTTTGAAAAATCCTACTCCACAGACAAAACATTATATAATCCGCGAGAAAGTAATTTTGAAAATTTAATTTACGGGCTGGATGATTCTATCAATTCCGTAGCCATATTTTCCCATAATAACGGAATCTCAAACTTCGCTAATTCTCTGACGGATGAAATCGTTAATTTACCAACTTCCGGTGTCGTAGCGTATCAAATTGATTGCGATAATTGGAGTGATTTTGAAACAGCGAAAAAAGAGTTTTTATATTTTTATTCTCCGAAGAATTTTGAGAAATAATTTGAATTTTAGTTTATAAAAATAAAAAACGCCCAAATATTGGGCGTTTTTTTCATTTAATAAAAGTATAATTGTTTCTTTTAGCTTCAATTTTTTTCCAGAAAAGCACTCTTTGCACTTCGGTTAAAATACTTGCAACTTCATTATTCCAAGCAGATTCGATGCTATCTATTTTTTTATTGTAAATGATATTCAAATTATAATGCTCCTCTGAATTTTTTGATCTAAGAGCTTTGACCTTATTATTATGATTTGAGTTTATAGAATCATGAACGACACAATGACTTCTACCAATATTTTTTATTTGAGCCTTTTGTTCTTTAGAGACCTTAATTCCTTTATAGCACTGAGCATTTAAAGAAAATGACATCAAAGCAAACAATAAAAAAACAATTTTCATTTTATTTTAATTTAAAAAATCAAATTCCCAAAGCTTTCTGATAAGCATTCTCGATCCCATCAATATTCTTTCCGCCAGCCGTAGCAAATCCCGGATTTCCGCCGCCACCGCCTTGGATTTCCTTCGCCAATTCTTTCACGATATTTCCAGCGTGGTAAGTAGCTTCCAGATCTGTAGAAACGCCGACAGTGACCATAGGTTTTTCGTTCGCATCAGAGATGATGATGATGACAGAATTTGGGGTTTCTTTTTTCAGTTGGAAAACGATGTCTTTCACAGAACCTGCATCCAGAGACGTTTTCTTAACTAATAATTTCTTACCGTTTTTATCTTCGAAGTCATTTTTCCAGTTTTGGATCTCGCCTTTTGCTTTTTCTTTTTTGAATGAATCGATCTCAGATTTTAATGCTGAATTTTCTTCCAACAATTTCTCAATAGATTTGATCAGATCTTTTGACTTTAATAATTGCGAAATCTCCGAAACCTGAGTTTCCAGATTCTTGAAATATTCCTCAGATTTTTCTCCGGAAATCGCTTCAATCCTTCTGATTCCCGCTGCCGTTGAACTTTCTGAAGATAATTTGAAATGTCCAATTTCACTCGTATTTTTCACGTGGGTTCCTCCACAAAGTTCTTTTGAAGTTCCGAATTGAATCATTCTCACATTGTCACCATATTTCTCTCCAAAAAGAGCCATTGCGCCTTTGTCCAAAGCTTCCTGAATTGGAATATTCCTGAATTCCTGTAAAGCCAGATTTTCCTTAATCTTAGCATTGACTTTTTCTTCAACCAAAGCCAATTCTTCCTCGGTCATTTTACTGAAATGTGAAAAATCGAATCTCAAATAATCCGGACCTACGTAAGAACCTTTCTGCTCCACGTGCGTTCCAAGAACTTCTCGCAATGCTTCATGAAGCAAATGCGTTGCAGAGTGATTGGCCTGAGAATTTTTTCTGTCAGCAACATTTACCTTGGCATAGAAAACCGCGCCTGCATCTTTCGGAAGTCCATTAATCAAGGAAACGATCAATCCGTTTTCTTTCTTGGTTTCAAGAACTTCAAAGCTTTCGGTTGCATTTTCAATGACGCCTTTGTCACCAACCTGGCCCCCGCCTTCCGGATAGAAAGGAGAATTGCTCAAAACAATTTGATAAAATTCGCCGTCCTTATTTTCAATTTTTCTGTATCTCGTAATGTAAGTTTCAGATTCCAAAACGTCATAACCAACAAAGGTTTCAGGTTTTTCTTCCAAAACAACCCAATCATAAACTTTCGCTGCCGAATCTTTTTTGGAACGTTGTTTCTGTTTTGCCATTTCCGCTTCAAAACCAGCTTCATCGATTGTCAAACCTTTTTCTTCAGCGATGATTCTCGTTAAATCGTCTGGGAAACCATAGGTATCATATAACTCAAAAACCTCTTCGCTTGGCAACACTTTTTGACCGTTGGAAATGGTTTGCTGGATCAATTTCTCAACTCTGATCAAACCGTTTTCAATTGTTTTAAGGAAAGATTCTTCTTCACTTTTGATCACTTCTGTAACCAGAGTTCCTTGCTTCTCCAGTTCTGGGAAGAATTTCCCCATCTGATCCTGAAGGACAGCCACCAATTCGAAAAGGAAAGGTTCTTTTCTGTCCAAAAATCTGTAAGCATAAGAAATTCCCCTTCTCAAAATTCTTCTGATCACATAACCAGCGCCACCATTGGAAGGCAATTGCCCGTCAGCAATCGCAAACGAAACTGCACGGATATGATCTACAACAACGCGAATTGCGATGTCTTTTTCGTCGGTTAAAATTCCCGTGTATTTTTTACCCGAAAGTTCTTCCACCTTAGCGATCAAAGGTGTGAAAACATCGGTATCATAATTGGATTCTTTTTGTTGCAACGCCATACAAAGACGCTCAAATCCCATTCCTGTATCAATGTGTTTTGCTGGAAGATTTTCCAAGCTACCGTCCGCTTTTCTATTGAATTGCATAAAGACGAGATTCCAGATCTCCACAACTTGAGGATGGTCATTGTTCACCAAGACAAGTCCGGAAACTTTCGCTTTTTCTTCTGCAGTTCTCAAATCTACGTGGATTTCTGAACAAGGTCCGCAAGGTCCGCTCGCTCCCATTTCCCAGAAATTATCTTTTTTATTTCCATTGATGATTCTATCTTCGGAAATGAATTGTTTCCACAAATCATAAGCTTCCGTATCTCTTTCAAGATTTTCTTTTTCATCGCCTTCGAAAATGGTTACGTAAAGATTTTCCTTTGGAATTCCATAAACCTCTGTCAACAATTCCCAAGCCCAAGTGATAGCTTCTTTTTTGAAATAATCGCCAAAAGACCAGTTCCCCAACATCTCGAACATCGTGTGGTGGTAGGTATCACGACCAACATCATCCAAATCATTGTGTTTTCCGGAAACTCTCAGACATTTTTGCGTATCGGCAATTCTGGAAGATTTCGGTTCTTTGTAACCTAAAAAATAGTCTTTGAACTGTGTCATTCCTGAGTTGGAAAACATCAGCGTCGGGTCATCTTTCAGAACAATTGGCGCAGAAGGAACAATCAGATGTTCTTTGCTTTTGAAAAAATCTAAAAATTGCTGTCTTATTTCTTGTGAAGTCATTTCAGTTGTCTGTTGTTGGTTGATAGTTGATGTTTTTTGATTATCAACTTTTTGGTTGGCAAATTTAATGATTTTGGAGAGATTCTTTGATACTAAACATTGAAATATTTAACAATATTAAAAATCCAAATAGAATATAGAAAGCTTCTTTTGGAAGTTGCGAGGCTTGATAGGAAAATTTTTGAAAACCTTCATAATAATCACTTTCTTTATAACTGTAATACATATTATCATTTCCATAAATCATATCATAACCTCTTTCAATTTTGTTTGGATCTTTATAATTAACAAGAGCGAAAAAATGCCCACTTTTATCCAAATCTAATCCATACATTTCATGTTTAGAGATTGCCATATCATTGAGTAAAGAAATAAGGTCATCATAAGAATTGTCATCATTTATAAGGAATTCAATTCCTGTCTCTTTCTCATTTCTTTGCTGTAGTTTTTTGATTTCGGAAACATAAAAATTAGAATTTTGTTTTGCAGTATTCGGTTTTACAATAATTTCTTTGTAATTCCAATTTCTGAAAGGTTCAAAAGAGTTTTGATAAATACGATCTTTTTCTTCCTTTGAGCTTGTTGAATGAACTTTCGCAGGTAACCCTATGTCCATTACATTTGGTATTGGTTCATTTAATTTTCGATTACCATAAAACCAAAATAACATCGGAATGACAATGGCACTTATCAAGCCTGGAACATAATATATTTTTGTTAATTGTTTCATTTTCTCAATTATAAATCCACATCAAAATCGGCTTCTTAGAATTCTTAATCAATGGATCAATTTCTTTGAACGCATTGTTGGAAACTGTGGGGCAACCCCAACCTCCTGACGAACCTTTTGGATAGATTTCAGCATCGCTCATCATTTCCCAAGAATGAAACACGATGATCCTTTTAAGTGCATTGCTGTTGGTTTCCTCTAGGCCGTGCATCAGATATTTGACGTGAACGCCCCAGTTGCTGTAACCTCTTTCTCCAATTTTATATTTCCCCAAGGACGAAAGGTGGCTGTTATCCTCATTGCTAAAACTTGGATTTTCTTTCGTAGAATCTGCACTCCAAGATGAATTCCCGCAACCATGGCCGACTAGATATTGCTTAGAAATTTCATTTTTATTAAAGTCATAAATGAAAAATCGTTTCAATCCAGAATGTAAACTCATATCAATTAAAATACAAAAATCCGTATTAAAATTATTGGCTTTACAATATTCCAAAGCTTCTTCGGCTTTTTGTTTTGTCTTTGAAGTATCAATTTCAGGTTTTACAATTACCACAGAATCTGTTGAAACTGGAGCTTTTATTTTTAGATTTTCTTTCTGACAAGCTAAAATCATTATCGAAAAAAAGAGACAGAAAAGAGATTTCATTCCTATTTGTAGTGTCTGAAAATCCCAAAATCTGTAGGCGTCCAGAATGCGGCTTTTTGACCAGCCACTTTTAATCCGTCATTGGCCCAGGTGTTACAGGTGTAAGCGAAATTGTAACTGCCTTTCGCATCGTAAAATGCATCATCATTATCATAAACAGCATCAGTTTTTATCAATTGATAATTCCCGGCTGGATCTTTATCGAATTTGCCATCGATGAATTTGATCAGATTTTGATATTGCTTTTCTGTCAGCATTATTTTTTTACAATCCTCACCAATGGTCATTTTCTTATAATAAGTGCAATGCATTGCTGATTCGCTAAGCCAAAACGCGGCTTTGAAAGCTGTAGAAAATTTGAGATCAGCCCAGGTAGGCGTGTCCAGATAGAAACCCTTATCTCCCCAACCGAAAGCGATAAAATTCTGGTCAGGATCTTTTCCTCGGGTATTTTCAAAAGGTAATTTCTGACTCCAATCTACATATTTTGTCTTTACCGGAACTACCAGATCCGTGTGGACGCCATTGGTCATAATATAAGCCTCAATGATTTTCGGGTCTTCCGTCTTCTCTTCTGAAACGGGAATTAATGGAAGTAAAATTCCCAAAATGATGTATAAAAAAACGGCTCCAAGCAGGAAGCCGATTATTTTAAGAATTAATATTAACTTTTTTCTCATTTGATGGTTTTGCCAAATCGTCGAACTATAAAGTTAACAAAAATTATGATATAAAATCAAAATGTTAATTTTTTTTAATAAATCTTGGTTTTCCAAAAAATTATCTTGAAATTTAATAACGAAATATGATTAAAATATGCCGAAAAAACGCCAATCCAACAAAAGACAAACCATCCGAGTGAAAGTTGCACCTAAGAGAACGCAGAAAAGAAGATGATCTTAGTCTGAAAGGAAATCAAGATTACGTTTTAAGCCTGCAAATTTGGTTCTTTTTACAGCCGATTTTTTGAAAACCGTGGAGAAAACTTCTTGGGTAATGTCCTTCCACTCTTGTTTTGTGAAATTTTTCAGATCAGAATTTGGTCGGAATTTTTCTTCCAAAGTGGGCGCCGAAAATCTATTCCACGGACAGACATCCTGGCAAATATCGCAACCGAACATCCAGTCTTCCATTTTATCTTTGAAGAAATCCGGAATCTGGTCTTTCAGCTCAATTGTTGCGTAAGAAATACATTTGCTTCCATCGATGATTTTATCAGAAACTATTGCTTTGGTCGGGCAAGCGTCGATACATTTTGTGCAACTTCCGCAATGGTCCGCAACCGGATGATCTTGAATTAAATCCAAATCGCTAATAATCTCCGCCAGAAAATAAAAAGAGCCATTTTTTTTGGTAATAAGATTTGAATTTTTCCCGACCCAGCCAATTCCCGATTTCTTAGCCCAGGCCTTTTCCAAAACCGGCGCAGAATCTACAAAAACACGAAAAGAGAACTCCCCTATTTCCTCCTGGAGTTCAGCAACCAAAACCCTTAATTTATCTTTGATAACCTCGTGATAATCTTCACCGTAAGCATATTTGGCTAGCTTAAAATCTTTATTGGTCTGAATTTCTTCCGGGAAATAATTATAACTTAAGGAAATAACAGATTTAGAACCTTCTACCAACAATCTGGGATCAAGACGTTTATCGAAATAATTCTCCATATATTTCATCTCGCCATGGAATTGATTCTTCAGCCATTTTTCCAAATGCGGCGCTTCTTCTTCCAGAAAGTCTGCCTTGGAAATACCACAAGACTGAAACCCGGAAGCCAAAGCTTTGGATTTTATCAGATCGCTGTATTTCTCTTTGTTATTCATCTGGAAAGTTGCAAAATTAATATTTTAAAATTTGATATTTTTTATAGAATCAGTCCAATATTTTAAAAATTTATATTGTAATTTTGTTAGCATTAAACGTAAAAATAAAAATCATGGCAATAGAAGATGTATTGAAAGCTGGAAACTATCACTTAATTGATGTTCGTGAACCGTTAGAATTAGAAATGGACGGAAATATTGCGGAAGCTCAAAATATTCCTTTGGGAGATATTGAAGCCCATATAGATGAGATCAGAAGTTTGGAAGGGGATGTTATATTCTTTTGCAGATCAGGGAACAGATCAGGGAAAGCAACAGATTTTTACAAATCTCAAGGCTTTGATAATGTTTATAACGGTGGTGGTTATAATGATCTTCGTGCGACTTTAGATAATCTTTGAGATCAATTCTAATAAAAAATAAAGCGGGAAACATTTCCCGCTTTTTTAGTTTTTACCCCTAGATAGCAACCACATCACTAGACCGATAATACCTACAACAACTATAATTCCCCACCACATACCGGCTTTAAAAATAGTTTCGACCGCTTCACAACTTGTCAACATTCCTGCTAATAAAAACAGTGGAATGAAATTCATATATTTTTTCATAGTATAATATTTGCGAAGTAAATTCAAAACTTAAGCCAAAATTTGAAAAACAGTGCAATTTTATGGCATTATGATTATGAAAAATAAAAAATCCATCAATTGCTGATGGATGATTTTTAATTAACCGGAATCTCTTTTTGTGGACTCTTTTTAGAAAATTTCTCTTCTACTTTTTTGGCGATATATCCAATTACGATCGGTGCAACCCAAGCTAAGGCCATTTTTAACAATCTTGATTTCATTTTTTTAATATTTTGAAGATTATTACAAGAAATAAGCCATTTTGAATCTATATTATCAATCACCGATGATTCATTTGTAAACTTTAAATTTAAATATCATTACAAGCTTACAATAGAAAACAAGATCAATAACTTATCTTTGCCACAAATAAGTATTTTATGTCATTTGAAACGTTGGGATTATCAAACAATATTATCAATTCTGTTAAGAAATTAGGTTACCTAAAACCATTTCCAATTCAGGAGCAGGCCATTCCTGTTATTTTGCAAGGAAAAGACCTGATGGGAATTGCGCAGACAGGTTCCGGAAAAACAGCTTGTTTTGTGATGCCGATTTTAGAAAAACTACAAAATACTGAAGTTAAAAAAGACCGTAATATCCAGGTTCTCATATTGGTTCCAACTCGAGAATTAGCCATTCAGATCGATGAAGTTTTCCGGGCTTTTACAGATAATCTTAAACGTGAAGTTCGTACAATGGCCGTTTATGGCGGTGTTTCTATCAATCCGCAGATGAAGGGAATGTTTGGTGTAGAAGTTTTGATTGCAACACCAGGTCGTCTTTTAGATTTGATCGACCATAACGCATTGAGTATTTCAGGAATCCAGCATTTGGTTATCGATGAAGCTGATAAAATGTTTCAATTAGGTTTTGGTGAAGAGATGAACCAACTGTTTGCCATGATGCCTGTTGCAAAACAAACCACGCTCTTTTCCGCGACTTTGGATGATAAAGTTTCTGACATGAAGGAACGCCTATCCATCAATCCTACTTTAATCGAAATCAAAAAAGAAGAAGTTGAAATTGATGATATTGAACAACTCGCCTACCACGTTGCTCCCGAAAACAAAGGTCCTTTTTTGAGATATTTGATCAAAGAAAAGAAAGTTGAGAAAGCTTTGATCTTCGTTTCATCTACAAGGTCTGCAGATAATCTGGTTGAAAAACTGAAAAAAAACAAAATAAAAGCAGTCGCCATCCACAGCCAGAAATCACAAGGTGCGAGAAGAAATAATCTGGAAGAATTCAAGGTCAATGGTGCACAAATTTTGGTTGCAACTGATTTGATAGGTCGTGGAATCCATATAGAATCTTTGCCTTGTGTCATTAATTATGAATTGCCACGTTCACCTTTGGACTATATCCACCGTATTGGTAGGACCGGACGTGCAGGCGAAAAAGGAACCGCCATCAATATTTTGACCGATGATGAATTGCAACATTTCCGGGTGATACAAAAGAAAATGGGGAAAAAAGTAACTTTACAAAGAACGGAAGGCTTGGATCTGCACGGTTATTAATTAATTTTCATTCATTAGCAGTGTAATTTTCACTCGCCAATTTGAGACTTTTAGCAATTCTTTGTTTCAATTTTCGAGGTCCTAGAACTTTGATAAATTCTCCCATTCCGAGAATCATTCTTTCTAATTCAAAATTGAGCTGAACACAAATCTTGAAAGTTGTTCCCAATCCATCCTCCTCCAAAATCTCCTGCGAATGATGAAAAGGCTTTGTTTTCACATAAGGTGCATGTTTTTTGGTGATAAAGAAAATCACATTTTGAGGACGTTGTGTCTCAGAAACGGTTGCACCTATGACTTCACCAAAGTATCGGTCAGCATTGAAATCTTTGTCAATATATTCCGCTTTCTCATCAATCTCAATTTCCTCTATCCGATCCAAAGCGAGATTCATAATGCTGTTTTTATGAAAACAGATCAGAAACCAGCGGTTATTATATTCCTTCAGCAATTGCGGATGAACAGTGAGAACATTCATTTCCCTCGCCTTGAAACTCTTGTAGCAGATCTTCAAAACTTTTTTATTCAAAATACTTTCGTACAAGACGTCAATATGCTCCAATCCTCTCAGTTGCTCATTTTTATCAAGATGAATGATGGATTTTTGATTCGTCGATTGTATCGAATCTTCCAATTTCTGGATCACACCATTCATATCCTTGAACATTGAAAAATCTTTGAATTGCTTCAAGATTTGAACCGCATTGTTCATCGTTTTCAAATCATTTTCATTGACTGAAATCTGGTGGATGCTGTACTCTGGATCACTATATCGGTAATATCTTCTTTCATAAACCTCGATTGGCGCTTCATAACCAAATTTCTCACTTCGCATGTTCTGCAAATCGAGTTGCACGGTACGTTTACTCACAAAAGACTCTTTACCCTCAAACTCAAATAACGCTTCGGAACATTCTCCCATCAGATCTTCCAAAGTGTATTTTTTGTACTTGTTCTTCAGACATTTGTCCAAAGTTTTGTAGCGGATCAAAGCATTTTTATTCGAAGACATAATTGTATAAGTTTGAATAAACTAAAAAATTCCCCTCCATTGGAAATCGGGAAACGAGATTCGCCGAATCGATTAAATAAATAAAAAATATTGAGGCATTGGCGACTAAAATTCGAAGAATTTTTGACGGGTGGTCATACTTATCTATACCAATCACACTATTTTCTCTTCAAAGCCTCGCCTTCAAACGAAATCCCATCCCAACCAAACGCCATAAAGTTCCGGATATTCTGATGATCATCTCCATAAGGATTCTGCAAAACATCAGTTCTGTAAAAATCCCCAAACAAAGCCAAAGTCTCTTCTTTCGAAAGTGCATTCAACTTTGCAAAACTGAAAACCTTGCACGAACCGTTATTCTGGTCAGCTTCATTGACCGTGTTTCCATTCGTGAATTTAGTTGGCGTAAAATCGTAATGCTCATCAATAAATGCAATGACATCTTTGAATTGAATGTCGCCCGCTGATTTTTCTAGTTGTTCAAATATCATAGTAATTTTTATTTATTTTTTGAAGTTCGTTATCCAGATTCTGCCAAGCATTCTGACTCCAAATTCTGATATACTCAAAACCCGAATTCTTCAATACTTTTTCTTTGTGCAGATCTTCCAGATAGCCTAATTGGTCTGCGTATTTCTCTTTACTCATACATTCTATGATCAAAGATTTCTTCCCTTCTTTTTCTATCAAGATATCAAATTGATAACCACCAAATTCAATATTCTTCGACAATTTATAATCTGGAAAATCCTTTTGCAATCGGTCAAAAACATGGTCAATAAACTGATTGAATCCGCCGCTTTCATTAGACCGTTCCGAATATCCGAATTGATCCAAGACATTCAGAATTTCAATTCGTCCATTCTCATTTTCCTCGCTCACCGCCTTACAATAAGCCAAATAAGCGTAGAAAACGGCTTTCCGGTTATTGGAACCTTGTTGTTGCAAAGCATCTTTATAATTGGAAAAAATCTCTTCCGGAATCGAGTTGCAGATGTAGAGCTTTTCTTTGGCTCTGGTAATAATTACGTTCAGTAGTTTATAACCTTTGGTGTGATTCACCGGTCCAAAACTTTGAATGAATTTCCCACTCGCTTTCCGCCCATAGGTCGTAGAAATTATGATGATATCTCTTTCATCTCCTTGGATATTTTCCAGATTTTTAATGAATAATCCTGCCGATTCCAATCCCGAAATTTTCTCCTTGAAATGCTCATTTTCCGGCAGGCTTGCCTTCTGCACGATTTTTCTTTTAATATAATTCCGTTGCGAAATATTGAACGTCGCTATTCCCACCGAAGGATAATTCCCATCTTTCAAAGGCTGGATGCTCTGCAAAATCTCCAAAACTTTATCCGCTTCTTCCTTATTGGTGTGCTCATCAAAAATACCGTCGATCTGGAAAAACTCGATTGGTTTATTATCAGATTTTGTAGGAAGTGGTTTCAACCTAGAGTTATAAAACGCGTGGTTGGAAAAATCAATCAAATAAGGATGTTTGGAGCGGTAATGGAAATCCAGATGGTTCTTTTCATAATTATTTTCCATCGCATAATCCAATAGTGATTCGATGTTCAGCATTGCATTTTTGTACGTGATGATCTCGGTTTCAGATTCAATATCATCTTCGTCTTCAATAGTTCCGTCAAACACTTTACTGAAATAATTGGAAGGTGGCATCTGATGTTCGTCTCCGGCAACAATCACGTTTTTCCCTTTCAAGATCGCTGGCAGATTGTCTTCCAGTTTCAACTGGCTGGCTTCGTCGAAAACTACATTGTCAAAATAGAAATTCTTGCCCTGAAAAAGATTACTGCACGCATCTGGCGTCGTCAAAATAATGGGAAAAAAGTGTGTGAAAAGGTCAATGTCTTTCTGAACGATTTGTCTCAAAGTCAATCTTTTGTGATTGATGCTGCTTCGTTTATTATAAAGATTGGCAACCGTCACATCTTTGTTATTTTGCTCAAATCGCTTCACCGAATTCTGCTGGGAAACGTTCCAGAAATACTGCACAAAACTCTTCTGAGAAATCCCCAGTTGCTTGATCTTCTTAGCAATTTCCTCATAATTTTTCTCACTGAAATTCAGTTTCGGGTCAGAATAATGGTTGAGCAACAATGGATAATAAGCCGAATAAAAAGTCGGTTTCCAATTGCTGACCGGAAACAATTTCTCTAAAATCGACTTCTGAAAATCCGAAAGCGAAAAGTAAAAAGTAAACCAGCTAAACTCTTTCAACAAAGGACTCTCAGGATTGCTTCTATAAGTTTTATAAAGATTTAAAATTCGCTCAATATAAATTTTGAAGCTTTGATAAGTGTTCCCAAAATCCAGATCATTAACCCAATGCTCATTGAAGATCACCTTTCGCAATTGCTGGATTTTCTGAGAGATCATTTCGGTTTCACGACCAGAAATAACGGGATCAAAGGCATTAAGAAAATCAATATCCGTAAAACTTGATTCCAAATTCGAAAGAAAACCAGACTGTATCCCCTGTACTTTCTGTCGGTAATTGATGATCTCATTTCTATTATTCCAAAGGTCATCCGACAAATTGATGGCCGGAAAAAATTCCTTCAGACTGACCTGCTTCACCAATGAACTCAACTCCAACAATCGCTTCTGGGTTCTGATCTTATTTTTCTTGCTTGATGAAAATAACGCGGTCAGTTTATAGAAAAATCCATTCGTAATTTCCAGATGCAATTCCTCAGAATTCTGATTTAAGGTCGAGGTCAAAACTTCGGTCTCATTGATGTAATTAAAAACTTCCTGCAAATTCTTCCCAAAATCCTGTTTCCGCTTTTCCTCATAAATTGGTTTGAAATCACTGATCAAGCTCTGGATTTCCTTCCAAGAATTCTCATAATTCTGAAAAGCCGAATCCAAATTCTGCTGACTGCTATGGAAATTGTCTTTGATCAATTTTTCAGGGTTGATGAATGTCGAGGATTCAAAAGCTTTAAAATCCTGATACAGTTCTTCCCCATTTTCCAGAACCTTCTCAATGACTTTAAACTCATCTTCGGAAAAATAAAACTTCAGATCTTTCAGATTGATATTGTCTTTAGAATCCTGAAAGGACAATAGATTCCCGACGATTTCCGTCCAGTTTTTTCCTGGAAGCAACTCAGAATTCAACAGTTCGTGAACGGCATTAATAGTGTTTTTATGCTGAGAAATTTCCGTCAATTGATTTTGCAGTGATTGCTCAGAATATGGTTGTATCAGCTTTTTAAAATCCCCCGAATCAATCGTATTCCGAACTGAATCTACCACCAACTTTCTATCAGTTGATGCATCTTTGATCATAATACAATAGCGTCCCAGACCCAACTTTTGCAACGCATTGTAAAGCACTTCCAGCGCTGTTTGCTTCTCGCAGACTACAATGGTTTTTTGTTTGTTTTCCAAGGCATTCAGCAAAACAGCCGTCAAAGTTTGACTTTTTCCTGTTCCCGGCGGACCTTGAATTAATATCTTGGATTGTGACCTCAACGACTCCAAAATCCCCTGTTGCGAAGGATCTGTTTCTACAGAAGTAATACTTTGAAAACTGCCTTTCGTAAAATTATCCAATGGTTTGAATTCCTTCTTCAAAGTTTCATAATCATTGATGATATTCTGCTTCTGAACCTCGAAGATGGAAAAAACACCGGATTTCATGATCACCGAATCACCTCTATGGGGAACGCGATTTTCATAAGAAGCTTTGGCTTTTATAAATGGGATCTCCTCATAATTATTAAGAATAAAATCCAGATTCTGCGTGATCTTCAACTGCTCCAACAGGCTCTGACAGATATTCAAAAGCTCAGGCTTATCAATTTTTCCATCGGCCAGCATTTCTTCAGAGATCTGTTTGATGGTAATGCCAGAATCACTTTGAAGATGGTTGATGAGAACCTCATTCACATAGATCGGGTCATCTTCCGTCCTGCTGATTTCCCAGGTATTCATCTCGTTGACGGCTTTTATCGTCACTGACCAGATCAGGATGGGCGATGCAGAGATCTGTCCGTCCATATCTTTCCGAATCAGGATCGGGAAACCAAAACCCAAAGAATTCACGCCTTTCTCAGACTGGATCACCTCATTTTGAAAGATCAGATTTTCCAGGCTGGTCGTCAGTTTATCCAGCGTGGTTAGTTTATCTTTCTCTTGGGGAATTTCCGCAATCGCAGAGTTGGGAAACAGCTCTTCATTGGTCTTCCCCTCGTCCTCCAGGAGATAACTGTCATTCTTAGGGGTTTCGGTCGTTTTATGATGGACAGAGAATTTGAAATTCACATTTTTCTGTGTCAACAGATCAATGATAAAATGCTCCGGCAGACTTTTGCTGATCTCCGACAACCGCGCAAGGTCAAATTTATACCTCGAGTTTCCAGGAATCGCATTCAGGTGAACACCTCTCCTGTTTCCGGTTTTGAGCTTGTTTTGAAAGGCCTGAAAGATCTCCGAATTCAAATTCTCCATTGTGCTTTTTAAAAAATTTTCATTAAATGTATAAAAAATTTCAGATACGCAAAAACATTGCGCA
>Ga0302347_1001375_pt1 | contig 29640 bp, 24 predicted proteins | sample PhyWR1_FD_202178 | JGI IMG/M metagenome (GOLD analysis project Ga0302347, IMG submission 202178) | Leaf surface microbial communities from wheat plants in UC Gill Tract Community Farm, Albany, California, United States - DLSL W.R1 (v2)... | ecosystem: Host-associated > Plants > Phyllosphere >...
CTGATCCACAACGATGCCCACAACAAGCTTAGGCTTTTCAGCTGCACCATGTGTTTTTTTCTGCGCATCTAAGCCTGTCAAAGCGAGAGAGATGAACAGTATTTTTATGGTCTTACCAAACATAATATTTAAAATTAATTTATAAAAAAAATTGAATGCCCGTCATCTGCAAATGAATTTAACACCCAATACAGACACGGACATTCAGAGTAATCATTTCAATTTGTCTATCTATCATTGATCATTATTGAGCCATATCAAAAATTCATACAGACATCGCCGCCACGTTAACCATTCGTGATAGGTATCGGAAGATTCATAAGATTTAAAATCGGTGTTTTGTGCTTCTAATTCTTGGATCAAAGAATTTCTGAAATTAAAATACCGTTCTTTTTCTTTACTTCCGATCCCGATAAAAAAATTCTGGTTTTTAAATGATCTTGTATCCAATCGTTTAAACACATCATCCTGAGTTCCACCATAAATCACCGGGCTAAAAAGCCCAACCCTGGAAAAAACATCAGAATAATCATTACTGATTTTTAAGGCCTGAAAACTTCCTCTTGATAAACCTGCAATATAGAAATCAGAAATATTGATTTTATTCCTAATTGGAAATACAACATTCTCTACCAGATCTTTCTCCAAGGAATTGATGTTTTCCAAAGCAGAGGTTTCTATGTCAGAATTTTTATTATTCCGGATCTCACCTTCCACCAGCACGACCATAATTGGCTCGGCCTTTTTTTCGGCAATAAGATTATCCAGGATATTTTGAATCTTACCTTGTTTTATCCAGCCCGTACTATTTTCACCGGCCCCGTGATAGAGGACCAAAAGCGGATAGGTTCTATTCTTATTAAAATCAAATGGATAATACAGGTAGTAACTCCTTTTACCCGGGATACTATCTGATGAATAATTTTGCTTTTTGATGGTGCCTTTCGGAACATTTTTGTTTTTGAAGAAATCTTCACCCGGATCCACTTCGAAACCATTGACCCATGAATTGTATGCGTAATATCTTTCATCTTTTGGAAGCAGATATTTTTCTTTATCTACCTCTATCCAAAAATAATGGAAACCTATATCTACGGGTGAAGTTCTTATAGTCCAAAATCCGGACTCTTCTTTTTGCACATCAATACGCACGTTTGAAAAAGCATCACCACCCTTCAACTCCACGGTTTTAGCTTTAGGTTTATAAAACCTGATGTTGAGCTGATTGTCTGTATCGACGACAATATGATGTTGGTTTAATGATAGATTGTCAGAGCCCGGTATTTTTTGAGCATTGGCATCATTAATTATACATAATATGATAGTCGCGGTGATGATTTTTCTAAGCACGTCCGGATTATTGTAATTAAAACTTATACACCATTGAGATAAATGTCGATCTAGGTGGATTGGCTACCGTGAAGTACGGCATATTTGCATCTTGAGCTGCCTGATAATTTGCTTGTGTAAAGCCATCTAAGCTCGCTCTTTGATCGGCATACGATCCCGGTCTCGTCCAGCTCATTGTAGCATAGGTGTTGAACAGGTTGTTTACATTGACCGATGCAGATAATTTTTCTGTAAAATTGTACCCCGCACCGAAATCGAACATAGAGAATGCCGGTAACGAGAAAGCATTTGAATTATTCGCCTGTCTTTTTCCCATATAATTCCACGTTAAGAATGTATAGAATTTGTTTAAGTTAAGGTTCGGTGTGATATTGAAAAACAATCTTGGTGTGGCCCCAGTTTCATTTCCGGAGAAAGAAGCGACTTGGTCATCTGCCATCCCCACCCCGTTGGTAACCCAATAGGTTCCGTCCGTGATTTTAGATTTTTGTAAAGTCACAACCGCTCTGATATTTAGAATGTCGACCGGCTTCACGTTCGATTCAATTTCGATCCCAACGGTTCTGAAATCATTATATAAAGTAGGCAAAGCATAGAAACTACCATCTGCCAAAGTTGCAGAACCTCCCGAAGGAACATTTTTCAGCACACTGTAGAAAGGTGTTACAAAAAGGTCAAACTTACTATATTTAGCCTTTAACCCGGCTTCCAACTGATTGGTCGTACGCTGTTGAGGGTCTAACAATCCGATTGTCCCCACTCGGTTTGCTGCAAAATAGACATCCAGATCCGGGGATTTTTTACCTTGAGAAAATCTGGTGTAAACAGATAAATTAGTGTTAAGCCTATAATTAATTGCCGCCGAATAAGACAATGCATCTAACGTACGGTCGTAATTCACCGTTTCTGCCTTGTCTAATACCGTATTGTCATACATGGTGTAAGGATTCCCGTCCGGACCGGCAGTTGCTTTCAGGTAAGCTCTGGTATTATGGCCTTTTATATTTTGACTTTCATAACGGACACCCCAGTCCAATGTGAGTTCCGGGGTAATATCCCAGGTATGACCAAAAAATCCGGCAATCTGTCTTTGTGTAGCATAAAACCCTAATAAAGAGCCGTTATTGCTTGCAAATTGTGCCATTCCATCAGGATTTGTCATTTGGAAAGTTCCTGTATTTGTGCCTAAAGTTCCTGTAAACTCCATATCAATGATTCTCGGGTTGGGTTCTATTGCCGTGATCGCAACACCCCCGCCGCCGGAAACTCTCGCTACATCAGAATACCCGAAGTATCCGCCGAATGCAAAGTTCATATTGTTCCATTTTTTGTTAACGGTCAATTGATTCAGCACTTCCTTCACCTTATTTTGATAGGTCTGAAGCGGCGAAATAAATACGCCGTTATTTCTCAGGCTCTGTCCGGGAAGATCATTTGCAGTTACCGAATAGACAGGAGCGCTACCGCCAGTAGAATTAATACTGTATAATGTCTGTCCTGTGCTATGGTCTCTGAATGTGAAAGTTCCGGCGCCTTTTTCCATTCCAAATAATTTAAAAAATTCTGAGTTATCTGCAGCAATAATGGAGATATTGGTAGAAGAATTGTACCGTACATCGTTATTAGACACTCTTATTTTGTTATCGAGATTCCAGCCATCCCCTAATTTTTGTTCCCAGTTCAATCCTACCGAACGATAAGTATTATCTACCTGTCTTCTGGAATCGTAATGAATGTTTCCGCCTTCTACAAAATTACCCTGATCGTAAGTTACCGGTGGCAGAAGAACAGATGAACTATTGTCAAACCCTTCCGCCGGTCTTGGATCTCCGTAGCCTCTTGTTGGTATTGCCATAGAATAACCGTTTCTGTCTTTCAGGTATTTTACATAAAGCTTTAATGATCCTGTGCTATATTTTTTAACAATATTAGCTTTTATTTGTCCACCATTGTTCAGAGGATATGCACCCGGAGACCTTGCGCCTTCGTCATAACGGTAAAATCCGCCGATATTGAAAAATAGATTCTCAGCTAAAGGTCCGCCAACATTCAGATCTGTACGATATAGTCCGTTGTTGTTTTTCCCTGGATCCCGGTTCTCATTCTCATCTCGGCTTCAAATTTCTTTCCGCCGGTTTTGGAAATATAATTGAAAATTCCGCCGGGTGCGTTGGCTGTGGTAATAGAAGAAGAACCACCTCTTACCGCATCAAGCCTTTCGATTGTTGCATCGGCACGAAGAAAGAAATCGGGACCATAATTGTAATAGGTGGTATTGGTAATTGGCAGGCCATCTTCCTGCATTGACACATATTCGTAACCGAAACTGCCATCTTGAGTTCCTACCGTAATACCACGGGAAGCGACACTGTTCCGGATTTCTCCGTTGGAAGAGTTGACATATACACCGGGAACGTTTTTCAGCAGATCGGAAGCACTTACCGGAACTTGCTTTTCCAGAATGTCTCCCTTAAGAACAGAAATCGCAATAGGCGAATTCATTCTCAATCGTTTGTCGAACATACCGGTCACTACCACTTCATCAATGTCTTTTGATTTTGTGGAATCCTGAACTGTCTGCGCATATGTATTATTGAAATACAGCGTTGCAACACCTGCAATTAGAAAGAGTGATTTTTTTTTCATAGTCCTATAATTTTAAGATTGTTTTAGTTTCAGATAAACTCCATTTGTCCATCCGAATCCATCCTGATTCGGATATTCTCCTCCACCTGCAATACTGTCTGTATCCATTACATTATACTTCTCCATAAGCTTTCCGGTATTATTGTAGACACGTTCTACGTTGGAACACCAGTTGTTTTTTATTTTTTCAGCAAAACCATAATTCTTCATTGCCTTGAATCCCATCCATTGATAAGGAGCCCAGGCGTTTGGGAAATCCCACTGCTGTCCCGACTGTTTTGTTGTAGTAGCCAAACCTCCTTTGTACAATAATTTTTCCCCGATGGTTTTTGCCGTTTTTTTTGCCTGCTCATCCGTCACTATATTCAAGAACAAAGGATAAAGAGATACAATATGTTCTGATGCTGTTTTTTGATGCTTCTTAATGTGGAAATCTTTGAAAATCTCAGCATCTTCGTCCCAGAAATACTTCTGAATCAGGGCTCTTCTATTTTTCGCTCTTTGGATAAAATAATTCTCTTTTTCATTAAAACCCTGCATTGCCGATGATCTTACCAATGTTTTTTCCAGATGCCAGATCAGGCAATTCAGGTCAAGCTGAGCGATATTCAAGGTTTCTATGGTCTGTATATTTTCTCCATCTGCAAACCATCTGCTGGAAAAATCCCAGCCCGATTCGCAGGCACTTCTTATATTCCTGTAAAATTCTTCTCCTGCAGCATTTTCACTGTCTTCAATATCTATAAGATAACTCTCGGGACGCGGTTCGTTTTCAGCATCGTAATACCTGTTCAATACGTCCCCATCAATTGTTCTCACAACTCTTTTTACGCCAGAGCCATTTTCCAAACCATCTGCTCCACTCATCCAGAAAGCATATTCTTTTTCTAAAGTGTCGTGATATTGGATGTAGATACTTTCGTCTTTGGTAGTTTCAAAAAGCAGATCAAGCATCAGCGAAAAATACGGAGGCTGAGAGCGGCTTAAGAAATGAGTTCGACTTGCATTCGGGACAAAACCGACCGTTTGAATTAAATAAGAACAGTTTTCAATAATATTTTTCATCATTTCCACTCGACCCGAAACCTGTAATCCAAGCATAATGAAATAACTGTCCCAATAAAAAAACTCGTTAAACCGGCCTCCGGGAACTACATAAGGTTTTGGAAGTTTTAACAAAGTTCCTTTTTCTTCATAAGCTGTTCTTGTCAGCTCATCCCAAAGCTTTTCGATGTGCTCGTTAATTGGTAGATGCTCTTCTCTTTGAATCGAAATTTTTGCTCCCAAAAAATCAAAATTTGACATCACGAATTCTTTCAGATCAAAATTTCCCGATTGTTTTTCCTGTTCATATTTTGCATTGATTTCAGAAATCGAAAACAAGGGGACCGCATCGGTCATCATCTTCTGATCTTCAAAAACTTTCGATCGTTGGACATCATCAAAAAGTGTCTGAATTTCGTTTATATATAACTGTTTGTTCATATTTATCTTTTAGGATTTATTTTTAATTTATTCATAACAATTGCTGAGATAATCAACAATGAAAGTGGAATCAGGGAAAGGTAAAAGGCCTGCTGCCCGCTGAATTCCTGAAACACAAAACCGGTGATCATTGAGCCTACCGTTCCTCCGATTGCAGAAAAGACTACGATCAAACCGGCCATCGAGCTATGTAGATATTTTGGAATTGAAGCTAAAATCACAGAGTTGATACTCGGATAGATCGGTGCCAGCAAACCTCCCATCAAGGGAAACAGGTATACCACAGGCGGCGCATTTAACCAAGTTGTATTTGTATCAATAAGCGTATTATGGGTCAGTGGCAAAACCAGTAAAATACTGATGGCAAAGCCAGCCACACAGAAAGAAACGACGTATATCCAGCTGAATTTTTTTGAGAAAAAACCTGATAAGAATCTTCCCAGAGCAAAAGCTCCTGCCAAAACCGCTCCCGCCTGGATACTCATGGAGGTAGGAACTTTTATAATTTCTTTATAAAAGGTCGGCGTCCAAGTCTGGAAGCTCTGCTCCACCAAAACAAACAGAAAGGCACATAATAAAAAGAATAGTACTTTTTTGTAGCTGAAGAGACTGATGCTGTTTCTCAAATCTCCCAACAGATCGGTTTTCCCGCTTTTTGCTTCTTTTTCATCCAATTTTAAAAAGAATAAGAACAAAAATGATAATGCTGCAAGACCTCCTAAGATCCAATAAGCTTTTAGCCAATGAGTAGACCTGGGGTTATGATCATCAATGAACAGGCTGAATAAAACATTTCCCATCAGCACGCCGATCATAAAAAAACCTTCCAGATATCCCATAAAACTTGAGTGCTCTTTGTCTGTATCCGTCACTAATCCGATGGAAGTGAAAACAGATATTTTTATCAAAGCGAAAGAAATCCCGACAATTGCAAACAGTAGTTTGAAGAACCAGAACTCATTAGTAAAAGGCATTACAAAACACATACAACCCACTAAAAACAAGCCGGTCAGCATAGACTTTTTGATTCCGATCTTTGGTAGAAATGATGCTAAAACAAATGAACATAGAGCAATCGGCAGATCTTTAAAGCCCTCCAAAACGCTCGCCTGAGATTTTGAAATACCGAAGTTTTGCTGTACCTGTAAAATAACTGTGCCTACCGAATTCAAAAGAATTGCGAAAACAAAATAATTTAAAAACAGAACGATTTTGATCCTAAAATTTTTCATCTATTTGATTTACGTGACAAAAGTATTAACATTGTGTTTACAATTATTTCACATAATAAACCATTATTATCACCATATTAATTAAAATAGTATATTTACGATGAATTATGAGTTAAAATAATGAAAGTTAGTTACGAAAGTATTATTTCCGATAGAAACTGTTCTTTTAGAACTTTGCATAATAACGTACCGGTAAAGGAACTGAGATGGGAATATCATTATCATCCCGAAATTGAACTGATCTGTGTTATTTCAGGAAGTGGTACCAGGCATGTAGGCTATCATAAAAGCAATTTCAGAAACGGTGATCTGGTATTGATAGGCTCTAATATTCCCCATTCAGGATTTGGAATCAATTCTCTTGATCCCCATGAGGAAATAGTCATCCAGTTCAGAGAAGAAATTATAACTTTCCCGATGGAAATAGAAGAAATTGCAAGTTTTAGAAAATTAATTACATTGTCACAGTTTGGGATATTATTCAGTCCGAAAACTAAGAAAAAAGTTTTGCCCAAACTTATTCAGCTACTTGAAACTGAAAATTCGAGAAGGTATCCTCTCCTACTTAATATATTATTTGAATTATCGGACGAAAAAGATTACATACTCCTGAATAAAGAAGTAATGCCGCATACTATTATCTCCAAACACAAGGAGAGACTGCAGGCCATCTTCACCTTCCTGGAAAAGAATTACGATAAGCAGATCGACATCAACGAGGTAGCAGATCTGGCCAATCTTACCTTACCGGCCTTTTGCCATTTTTTTAAAAAAGCTACAAAGATCACCTTCTCGGATTTTGTCAATCAGTACAGGATCGATAAAGCCTGCACTCTACTATTGGAAGGGAAGAGCATTACAGAAGCTTCCTATAGTACAGGTTACAGCAGCATTTCTTATTTTGGCAGGACTTTTAAAAAGTATATGGATAAAACTCCTACGGAATTTACAAACGAAATAAAAACATTAGGTTTAACCAAATAGGATACCCAATAGAACTGGACACATTATGCAAAGCAAATAAGCCCTGCCAAAATATAATAATTAATAACCTCTCGGATTCTCACTATTCTGATCCCTTTAATCGAGATACTTCTTTGTTTTTTTAATATAAATCAACTTAGGAAAATATAATTATCAAATATTATAATATCCGATATTTATTATATAAGGAAATCACTTGATGGGGTCAGAAATTAAATACAGCAATCTTTTTCTTGCTGTTAAATTAGGCGGTAAAGAATCTTTCGGGATCTTATTAAAATGATATCGGAACAAAAACTTAAAATACCTATCTCATTGCAAAAGGTCAAATTGCGGTAAAAAAAGTAATAAGACCAAATACAATTCCCGGAAAATTAGCGATAATGATCGGCCAGTCGCTTTTAGGTTTTTTAAAAATACCATAAATTAACCATAAACTACAGTTGACCGCAGCGACAAGAGGCTGTAACCATTCTCCTTTCATCCCATTTAGATTACTATCGATCTGCGGAAGATAAGAGACATACATAGCGACTGAAGTACCGGACGCGATCACTCCTAGGATCGCAAATAGTTTGTTGTTTTCCATAAATAGACAATTATAACATTAAAATATACAAATAAAAGTTATTAAAACAAAGTAGCCTCTTACGAAGATCTCTGGCAATAACGAAGACAGATGCATGGTAAATCTTTTTTCAGCCAACAGATCTGTCAATGAAAGAGCATATTATTTTGATATCCAAATATTTCCAAGGGTCTAATTCAATAAGGTCGCCAGCAAGAAATTGATGGTCTCCAAACCAGAATAGACAACTCCTTTCATTCCTGCCCACATTGTTATATAACAAGTCAGTCAGGCTGTTGATCCAGGTAAAACTTAAAGGTCGTCCCTATTCCCTTTTGGCTTTCCACTTCCATCTTCGTATTATGATAGCGAAGGATTTCAGCTACTATATAAAGCCCGATTCCAAACCCCGAAATACCGGCCAGCTGTTCGTTTTCAACTCTATAAAAACGTTCAAACAATTTTTTTTGGTCATTTTTGCTTATTCCCACCCCTTCGTCACTGACATATACCAAAACTTTTCCCTCATATTCTTCACATCCAATACTGACCGTACCTCCATCTGGAGAATATTTAATGGCATTGGAAACCAGATTGGTAAGGACCTGTCCGATCTTGTCCCTATCTGCAAAGATCTTGATGGGTGTGTTGAATGTTGTTTTTACGGTATGTCTAGAACTTATGAGCTGTGCCTCGTTCTTGGCTTCCTCGAATAATTCTGATACGGGGAAAATCTCTTTCCGTATTTGTAATTTACCTTCCTCAATTCTTGCCAAGCTAAGAAAATCGTGTATCATCGCAACCATTTTCTTGGTCTGCATTTCTATTTTGGAACTAATCTGATAACCAATCTCATCCGGCATGGGCTTATATTTTTTTTGAAGCACCTGGGAATACAATAAAATAGAGGTTAGCGGTGTTTTGAGCTCATGGCTGACTATCGAAACAAAATCATTCTTCCGTCTCTCTTCCTGTTTTTTCTCGGTGATATCTCTGACGATCTTTGAAATGCCAAAAATCAATCCTGCATCGTTTTTTATCGGAGAAATAGTTAACGAAACATCTATAAGATGATTGGCTTTAGTAAGACGCTTGGTTTCAAAATGCTTAAGTGATTCCCCAGCTTTTAAGCGTTCTATAATGTAATCCTCTTCATTCTTGCGATCTTCCGGGATTAGTCGCAAGACAGACTGCCCGATCATTTCATCTGTCGTATAACCAAATAGCTCCTCTGCTGCATAATTCCAGCTTGTGATTTTCCCATCTAGGGTTTTTCCAACAATGGCATCATTGGAAGAGTTGACTATTGCTACCAGTTCTGCATTTTTTGCTTCTGCATTTTTAAGATCAGAAATATCAACGATCGAACCAATAATTCTACGTAGTCTGTTTTCCTCATTAAAATACGTTGATCCCTGAACCTTTAACCAAGATGTCGATCGATCGGACCTACAAATGCGGCATTCAAAATCGAAATGTCTGTTGGATAGAGTGTCACGTAAATCCCGGATGGTCTGATTGACATATGTTTGATCATCAGTATGGATCAAGTTTAAAACCGATTCGTAATTAAGCTGGTCTGATGTGAGATCAAGGATTTTCATTGCCTGATCAGAAAAAAACATTTTCCCAACTTCATAATCCCAGTCCCATGTCCCTAAATTGGTTGCCTGAATAGCAAGTCTTAAACGTTCTTCACTCTCTTCTAATAAACGCAAAAGTTTATTTTTCTTTTTTTCTTCTTCCATTAACCCCGTAACATCTTTCGTAAAGCATCGTGAATGTAGAAATGTTCCGTCTTTGAATAATGCATTAGAATTTATTGTAACATATTTAATGGAACCATCTTTACATTTAAGTCTGGCGGGAAAATCGTGCAAGGTTTCGTTATTGGTTAATCGACGAAGAATTTCTTCTATGACATCAGCATCATAATGAAAATTACTAATGGGCGAACCTACGTATTCTTCTTTGCTATATCCTAATAGATCAAGTTCAGCCTGATTGACCCAAATAATAATCCCTTCACCATTTACCCAATGTAACGGTAATACACCATTTTCAACAAAGTCAGAAAGTTCATCAACCTTATTTTTAAGTTTTTGATTTTCCTTTTCGATCAAGATCAGCTTCTCATTATCATTCATAATATCTAATTAATAACTAAGATTTCCCACTATAAAGATAGAAATATTATTTAGCTCTAAAGAAACTGGGTTTAAATTTCTCAATCATTGTCAATTGACACAATCTATCGAATGTAACCTTATAGATACCTGAAGTAACTTTATTCGCTCTGCCCGGCAATCAGGTTTTCTGTTGAAACAGCTTTTGTAAAATCATATATAATATAGGTGTAATTTCCAAAAAATTATACTTGTAATACCATTAAGCAGCTTGTGCGTTTCTCTTTTTGAACTCGATCGATGTGTTCTCCTGTAGAATTGTATAGTTTGAGATCTGTTGACATTTCGCCGCAATGTTTTTTCCAGCTGCTCAGATCCAGAAAACGTTCTTTAACTGAGCATATTTCTGAGCGGCAATTTCCAGATCAGGGAAACCTTCGATTTTCGTTATCATGAAAAGCGGCTTCAATTTGTGGTAAAATTCCCGGAATGTCTTTGGCTTTCATAAAAGATTTATCGGTTTATAAATACTTGCATTATCAAGGCGTTTCATCATGTGCCATATCAACTGGTTTGGATTCCGGCGATCCTTTTTCCCGCAACCATATTGATAATATAACGACGGAAAAAACCGCCAGAAATTCACTCTGCCAATTCTGAAAAGACTCAAACCAAAATCTGGGTTCAAAAATATATTCACCTGCGGTAACTGCGGATTGTCCTTTAATCTGTTGATCGACGTTATGATCTTTCCAACTTCCATAAAAATGCAGACCGAAACTTAATAAAAACAAAATCCCAAAGGCAATTGAAAGGGAATGTTTATAAATCGCCAACCAAAACCCTCCTTTTTTTACCGGCCAGGGTGCTTTGGAATGGGCAACAGGTTCTTTGTCCACATCCTCCTTTTCTTCTAAAGATTTGGATTCGCTGGAACCTTTCTGCCTCAGCGAAACCGTGAGGAGAATGTAAAGCATCATCTGCAGAAACTCACTTTCCCAGTTTTCAAAAGTAGCCTGAATAAAGTGTCCGCTTTGAATATACTGACCAAAATTGAGTGCCTTCTGGCCTTCTTCAATTAGTTCTTTATTTTCAGTTTTCCAACCTGTGAAAAACTGGCCGACAAGAAAGATGAGCATCAAAATTAATAAAACAATGCTCAAACTATTTTTGTAAAGGAAGGTTTGCTTTTTCATTTGATGAGATTTATAAATTACAGATCCGAATGTTTCACTTGTTGCAGTCCAGTTACAGATGGTGCTGTCAAAGCCTTTCGTAAGCAGCTTAGGACGCACTCCGTAAAATAATTCTGCGCATCTAAAGACTTGGTTAGCGGATGGAGATCGATACGGTCTGATAAAATGACCTGTCCTTTATAGGCAATGGCGTAATAGGCGAAGATCTCACCTTTGGATTCCAGAACCGGGGTACAATAACCAGTTGTTGCGACTGACCATTCTGTATCAAACAATCCGGCAGCATTGAGAGCCATCGTTTCAGTGATATTTTTGCTTACGCAATTAGTCTTCTCTGCCTCCTTTCTGCCAACATTCAAATGTTTGACTTTTTGCTCAAGCGTGTAAGTTGTCATTCCGCCGTTGTAAAAATCTTCGGCACTTTGCATTTGCGAGAAGGCAAGCTGCAGAAATCCGGAGGTTACACTTTCTGCAACAGAAATAGTTTCACTTCTTTCTCTTAAATAATAACTGATTTTATCTAGTATAACTTTTGAGAATTCCATAATATCTTTTTTATATTATTTACAAAAACTATTTTTTGACCTTTTTTTCCGGGTTATTTTTTTTATCTCATTGGACTAATTTATCATAGTCCTCCAGAGAATTTAACCTTATGCCCGTCGCAAGAACCAGAGAGCATCCTCTGTTAGGAGTGCCGGGATTGATATCAACTATGTGACCGACACTGACCCATTGCGAAGGCATTAACAGAAGTAAGTACTTTGATAAACATAATGGTTTTTTTTAAAGAACAAACTAAAAAGTATGCCATTTTACAATTAAAATTGACAGACAGGTTACGTAAATTTAATAAGTCACAAATCTTAATTTGGCGCAGCCTTTGAAGCGATTTTTACCACAGTTTCATTTTACAACATATTTAATGACGTTATGAAAGAGTTTTTCAATGATATAGTTAATCATCTGAATAGTTATTACAACAGCATTGTAGATATTACGCCAAAATTATTATTGGCGATCATTGTCTTATTAGCCTCATGGTTTATTGCATCCCGCATCAGGACTTTTGCAGACCGAAGACTAAAACGCAAAATGGATGATCGCCTTCTGGCATCATTTATTGCCAACCTTATCAATGCCATTCTCATTATTATCGGTGTACTTTTCATGTTCAGGCTCATCGGTTTAACGGGCATTGTATCAAGTATTTTGGCAGGTGCAGGCATTACGGCTTTTATTGTTGGATTTGCCCTTAAAGATATTGGTGAGAATTTCCTTGCGGGCATTCTGCTTGCATTTAAAAGACCATTTTCAGTAGGTGATATTATCGAAAGCAATGGTGTTAAAGGAAAAGTGGTGGCGCTAAATCTACGGGACACACAGATTAAAAGTGACAGCAAAAATATTTATATCCCTAATGCTCTACTGATAAAAAGTACTTTAGTCAACTACAACAGCGATGGTTATCTTTTGCAGGATTTTAATCTGGGTCTGGAATTTGGTTCAGACTATGATAAAGCACTTGACCTGATTAAATCGGTACTCAAAGAGGATGAGGAAATCGAAAACCAAGGCTATTCAAATTCAGCTGTTGTGGCTGGTATATCAGGAAGCACCATTCAGATCAATGTCAAATATTGGGTAAAAACCGATATGGCAGTAAGCGACGGGAGCCACCGCTCTGAAGTTGTGATCAAAGTGTCCCGGACATTGCACGATAATGGCTTTCTTATTAAATGATTACAGTTTTTAAATCACCAAATAAATTTTAAAATATACAATTATGGACGAACAGATTACACGACGAGAAGCGCTTGACAAATTAGTCGACATCATTACGCCTGAAGGATCTAGTGATGATCAGGGAAATATTAAGAGAGAAACGCTCAAGAATGAAGGGAGCTCTAATTTGGAAGACCCAACAACAAAACATCCCAAACCGCCTTTCAATAAACAATTTCAGCCATTTCCCGGCTTAGCGGCCAAGATGGATCCGGTTCCGGATCACGGCGAAGAAAGCTATGTAGGTTCCGGAAGACTGACTGGCAGAAAAGCCCTTGTTACGGGAGGAGATTCCGGGATCGGACGCGCAGCCGTTATTGCATTTGCCAGAGAAGGTGCAGATGTGGCTATCAATTATCTGCCGGATGAGGAATCTGATGCGAGAGAAGTCATCGATCTAATAACGCAAGCCGGGAGAAAAGCAGTCGCAATTCCAGGCGATATCCGTGATGAAGCATTTTGTCAAAGATTGGTTTCTGAAGCCGTGAGTCAATTGGGAGGACTTGATATTCTGGTCAATAATGCAGGGCATCAAAAAAGCAATCAATCGATTCTCGATATCAGCACAGAAGATTTTGACAGAACGATGAAGACGAATATCTATGCACCATTCTGGATCACAAAAGCAGCGCTGCCCCATTTGAAACCAGGTTCCAGCATCATCGGATTGTCATCTGTTCAGGCTTACGATCCTTCAGCCGATCTTTATGATTATGCGCAAACCAAGGCAGCAACAACGAGCTATGTAAAATCATTAGCGAAACAATTGGGTCCAAAAGGAATCAGGGTCAATGGCGTTGCACCTGGACCAGTCTGGACAGCACTCGAAGTGAGTGGCGGACAGACGCAGGAAAAACTGGTGGAATTTGGTGGCGATACACCATTGGGAAGACCCGGACAGCCTGCAGAATTAGCTTCTATCTTCGTTCAATTTGCAGATAACAATGGCAGTTTTGCAACAGGACAGATCTATGGTTCGGCTGGTGGAAGCGGTCAACCATAATTTACAAATATATCAAAGCCATCCTATAAAGATGGCTTTGATATTTTTATGTATTCTTTTTTGAAGGATCAATGATCATTCGCAGTGGCTGGTCTTTGGATGTATAGGAATTCAGCCAGTTCAAAAATGTGGTGATCTTGTTCCTGACATTCATCAATGACATTAAATGAATAAAGACCCACACCAGCCAGGCAATAAAACCATTCAAATGCTTGATGGGTCCTTTTAAATCTGCAACGGCACGATTTCTTCTGATGATCGCCATAGAACCCTTATCATCATAGATGAAGGATTTCAATTTCTGAGCTTTATTTTCTGATATGATATTGGATGCAAGTAGTCTGGCCTGTTGGATCGCAACCTGTGCCAACTGCGGATGTCCTTGCGGAAATGCAGGATCTGTTGTCATAATGCAGGTATCGCCAATTGCATATATATTAGTCTGACCTTGAACTTTGTTAAATTCATCCACCATAAGCCGCTTTCCCTTTCCATAAGAATTCTCTGGAAGCCCTTGAAAAACCTCAGCCGTCACACCTGCGGTCCAGATCAGATTTGAAGTTTCGATGATTGTACCATCTGCAAGTAGTACAATATCATCTGTGTAATCCTTAACCACCTGGCCCAATTTTATGATCACACCCATCGCTTTCAGTGATTCGGTCGCATATTTCTGTGATTCCTTACTCATAGGTGCCAGAATGGTTGGAAGCCCGTCGATCAGATAGATCTCAAATAATTCATTTTTCAACTCCGGATAATCTTTGAAAAGTATATTTTTCCGGAGTTCACTCAGCATTCCTGCCACTTCAACACCGGTAGGTCCTCCACCCGCCACAACAAATGTCGTCAGCTTTTTTTTCTCTTCGATCCCTGATGTTTGCGATGCCTTTTCAAGTCTTTCTAAAAGTATATTCTTAAGATTTATCGCATCCGAAATAGTCTTCATCGGAAGAGAATTTTTCTTGATATTTTCATTTCCGAAGTAATTTGAAACGGTTCCCGTTGCCAATATTAACTTAGAATAGGCAAGTTCTCCACTATTTAAAATGACCTTGTTTTCGTTTGGTCTTATTTCTATAAGCTCACCCATTCGAAACGTAAAATCAGAATATTGCCTGAAATGTTTTCTGAAGGGATAGCTGATATTTGAAACATCCAGAAAACCTGTAGCTACCTGATATAACAATGGCGGGAAAAAGTTGTAATTGTTTTTGTCCGCCAGTATGACATTTTTTTTTTGATCAGCTCTTAATAAACGTTCTGCCAGCTCTACTCCGGCAAATCCACCTCCTATAATTACGATATTGTTGTCACCTTGCATGCGAAAATTATTTTAAGTTGATAAAATTCATTTAGCCATAATTAAGCCAAATAAAACAAGATCTTTAAAATTTCAAGAAGAGCAAACCCATATCGCAATTGTTTGAAATTTTAAAAAATTAATAATATTGGGCATTAAAATTGTTATTTTCATTTAAATAATCAAATCACAATGGAAAATTCAAACACAGTTTCAGTTTTAAATGACCTGCTTCACATTATCAACGACAGATTGGAAGGCTTTGAAAAGGTGGAAGGAAAGGTTTGGGAAAAGAACCATAAACTTCAGGACCAATACGAGCATATCACTTCCCAAAGTAAAATTATGAAGAATGAGATCATCAATCTGATCACCCGTCGTGGTGGTGATGCCAATGATTCATCTTCATTATCTGGCAGCCTGCACCGAGCGTGGATCGATATTAAAAACTCTTTTATCGTAGGACACTTGGAAGAATCCACACTACAGAATGTTATTTTTGGTGAAAACGCTGCGATACAGGCCTATCAGGAAGCGTTGGATAGTAATGATCTTGATAAAGAAAGTTCTGAGGTGGTTGCTGAACAGCTTAAAAAGATCAAGGATTCATTGCACGAATTTACCGGAATTTCGGATAATTTTACTGAATAAAACTCAATGTACTTATACTATCAATAGAAAAGACCGTGATCGCAACGGTCTTTTCTTATTTCATATTATTTCCACGGATCCAGAACAACTTTCACACAGCCATCTTCTTTCTTATGGAAAATCTCGTAACCTTTCGCTACATCATCCAGACTAAGTTTATGGGTAATAATATCGTCCAGTTTTACCTGACCAGTTTCCACATACTTCAGTAACTTATCGATAATAGCATGAACAGGTGATTGCCCGGCTTTTAAAGTTATACCCTTGTCGAAGATCTGCCCCAATCTGAAATTATCATAATTGACAGGATAAACGCCCAATACAGAAACAGTTCCTCCTCTTCTGACACCACTAAGACAAGCATCAAGAACTTTGATAGAACCTTTCTCAAAATTTAAGACCGCTTTTGCTTTATCTAACAAATTTCTTTCGGGTTCAAAACCAACGGCATCGATACAAAGGTCTGCACCTCTGCCATCAGTGAGATTTCTGATCTCTTCAACTGTCTGCTCCGCATTTTCCCAAAGAATCGTTTCGCAGCCGGTTAATTTTTTGATCTGATCAAGCCTGTATTGCAGGGTATCAATAACGATTACTTTCTTGGCGTTGTGAAGAATTGCACTTTTAACGGACATGGATCCCACCGGTCCTGCTCCAAATATCGCAACAGTTTCCCCACCTTTCAATTCCCCCCACATTACTCCTGTATAACCTGTCGGGAAAATATCCGTCAGAAATAAAACCTGATCGTCAGTGAGATCATCTGAAACTTTTCTGGGACCGAAATTAGCGTATGGAACTCTCACATATTGCGCCTGTCCACCGCTATAACCACCATAGAGATCGGTGTAGCCGAACATTCCGCCTCCTTTTTCAGTAAGGATTCCACCTTCTGGCCCGTAATGGTCAGGATTACTGTTTTCGCAAGCTCCGGGAAGATCGTGCTCACAGAAATAACATCCGCCACAAGCAATCGGAAACGGAACAACGACCCTGTCTCCAATTTTTAAATGGGTGATGTTTTTACCGACATCTTCTATGATTCCCATAAATTCGTGTCCCATAACCATAGGCTTCAGCTGAGGCATCCCTCCGGAATACATATGGAGATCACTACCACAAATGGCTGTCGATGTCACTTTCAGGATAATATCATTTTGATCCTCAATCTTCGGATCTTCTACGGTATCGCAGGTAATTTTACCCGGCGAATGAAAAACGGCTGCTTTCATAACTTTACATATTTTGGTGATTTGATTGTAATTAAAATTAATCTGAGTTAAGTCTCTTTTCTTCTCTATTCTTTTCTGCCCGATCAATGAAATGGGACTTATGAATATCATTTTTCTTCCTCGAATTCCGAGGATGTTTTTTCATAAAATTGATGTCGGGTGTCAATTTCTTTTTCATCAAGATCCTCAACATCTACAATCCTGTTGCTGGCAGCTATCAATTCATTGAGCTCTAACCGGACTGCCTTTGAATCTTTGTTCTGAGATTTTTGAATGATGAACACCATCAAAAAAGTAATGATCGTTGTACTGGTATTGATGACCAGTTGCCATGTAGCAGAATATTTGAATAGGCCAGGCAATAATTAGACCAGCAATACCAAATGAATAAGAACTGCCGGACCATTGTGTTACCTTATTGGCCAGCAGTTCAAACTGATTTTTCTTCCGTTCCGTCTAATTTTTATGCCGGATTATTTCTTTCGGTTTCCAGTTCCCAAACCCTGTGACCGGCAATAGCTTTTATGAATGAATCGTCAGAATTTTTATCCCCGGAAATGATGACTGCGGAATCGTCATGCTTTTTATCATTCACATTACTTGCTTTATAAATTTCATCTGTTTCCTTTCCAAAATAGATCGCTTTGCAATGTTTGTAAGCTTCATTTACAAAAAGAAGCGTTCCGGGTTTATTATCTTGATTTAATAAATTGTCTGCAGATTTTTTACCGCTGGCCAAATACAAGGCATCAAAACAAACGCTGGCCGTACTTGTAAGAGAATGTTTAGGTTCAAAGACAGTTCCATCATCTGCCATTACGGAGGCAAGACCTCCTGCGATGATCTGGACAACTGCACCTGCTTTTTCAAGTTTTGATTTTAAGGTATTAACATCCGATGCATTCACGCCATCTTCCATAATGAAGCCAATTACACGGCTTTTTATGGTATCCTTAACCGTATTTTGCATACTCAGTGCATCGGAACTTTTTGTTGCAGGCTCTTTTTCAAGGCTTTGTAAAGTTTTCGGATCTGCATCTGCAGGAATACTGCCGTTGGGTTGTTTTAGTTTGGTAACATCCACACCAACTTTTTTTGCAACCAAAGCAGCAAGATCTTTATTAATGAAAGCCAATTGCCCAACCACTCTTTCACGGATCGCAGGAATTGTCACTTTTGACAATTCAAATATCAAAGCATTCTGAAGGTGTTTCTTTTCAGGGCCGGACTGGCTGTTATAAAATAATTTAGCCTGAGAATAATGATCTACAAAACTCTTGCTTCTCGCACGGATTTTCTTACCATCAATTCTTTCTTCCTGTGAGGTAAAACCACCTTCTTTCATCATCGCCTGGAATGGACAGCCACCACCAATTGAATTCGGTTCGTAACTCACTTTTCCTTTGACGATCTGCTGGCGCATATGACCGTCACGCTGATTATTATGAACAGTATTAATGGATCTGTTGATCGGAATTTCGTGGAAGTTTGGCGAACCTAATCTTGACAGTTGCGTATCGGTGTAAGAAAATAATCGACCTTGCAAAAGCGGATCATTACTAAAATCGATGCCTGGAACCAAATGTCCCGGATGGAAAGCAATCTGCTCAGTTTCGGCAAAGAAGTTATCCGGATTTCTGTTAAGGGTTAAAGTTCCGACCAATTCAACAGGAACTTCTTCTTCAGGAATCAGTTTTGTAGGATCGAGTAAATCAAAATCGAACTTATGTTCATCCTCTTCAGGAATAACTTGTACACCAAAATCCCATTCAGGAAAAGCGCCGTTTTCAATCGCTTCCCAAAGATCTCTTCTGTGAAAATCAGAATCTTTGCCGGAAATTTTTGTGGCCTCATCCCAAGCTACGGAATGAACGCCTAGTTTCGGTTTGAAATGAAATTTAACAAAATGTATTTTCCCTTCATCATTGATGAATTTGAAGGTATGGACGCCAAATCCTTCCATCATTCTGTAACTTCTCGGAATTGCTCTGTCACTCATTGCCCACATGATCATATGCATACTTTCCGGCATCAAAGAAATGAAATCCCAAAATGTATCGTGAGCAGATGCGGCCTGGGGAATCTGATTGTCCGGCTCTGGCTTCACAGCGTGGACCAGGTCTGGGAATTTCATAGCATCCTGGATAAAGAACACGGGAATGTTGTTCCCCACCAGGTCATAATTGCCTTCTTCCGTATAAAATTTAATGGCAAAGCCTCTGACATCCCTGGCTAGATCTGTACTGCCCGCGCTTCCTGCAACGGTAGAAAAACGAACAAACACAGGTGTTTCCGTTCCTTCTTCTGCAAGGAATTTTGCTTTCGTGTATTTGGCTAAACTTTTGTTGACTTTAAAAATCCCGTGAGCTCCGGATCCTCTCGCATGGACGATTCTTTCCGGGATTCTTTCGTGATCGAAATGGGTAATCTTTTCCCTTAGAATGAAATCCTCAAGAAGACTCGGACCTCGTTCTCCTGATTTCAAAGAATCCTGATTGTTATTGATCTTTAGACCTTGATTGGTTGTAAGTACTTGTCCGGAGTTGTCAGTTGTATGCTCTTTCAGCTGCTCCAGTTTGTCGTCAGAATGTTCAGTTTTTTTCATAAGATAATGATTAGGATTTTAAATGAAAGTATTATTAATAATATTACCCTTTATGGGACAGAGACTTTAAATATCTTTTTACATCTTAATCCTAAAAACAAAAACTATACCCACAACTTTATAACTCAACTATTGATAATAAATATAAATAAATGAGCAAAGAATAATTTTTTATTACTCGCAGCCAGAAGTAAGTTAAAAAACAATTTTAAGAAAGTGCCAAGTAATCTGTGAAAGGTTTTTTAGATAATTCATAAAGAGATCATTTCTCGCAGATTAATCAAAATGTCAGATTAATTTTTGCCTGCATAGGACCATTAGACTTTGCGATCCGATGTTCCCAATATTCCTGAAGGTCTCCTTTCATTATCCATAATGGACCGTTGGGAAGCGGCCATCTATATTTACTTTGATGGTAATCAAAATTTCTTGTCTGTCCTAATCTAATTGATGCAATTACGGGTCGTATCACATAACTTCTAGATGGCGGGTTTAATAACAACATTGCATACCGTACAAAAAATCAACTGATGATTTTCCTCATTTGCGAAGGCCTCATCCCTGTCAATTCAAGAAAAGTATTGCTGAAAGCTGCAATAGATTCATAACCACAGGCATTGGCTATTTCTTCAAGAGAACTATCTTTTTGCTTTTGCAGGAGATAAATTGCCTGAATGATCCGGTAAGTTTTGAGGTACTGAAAAAAAGAGGTCTTCATCTCTTTTTTAAAAATTCTGCAAAATGTTCTTTCACTCATATTAAATTGATTAGCCAGCTCATGCAAAGTAATGTTTGTATTAAATTTGAAATGAATGTAATCTGTTATTTTTTCTATTTTCGGATGTTCAGAAGTGGGAAGCTGTAATTTAACTGCTTTTTCAGCTGTTAAGGCCAATAGATCATGCAGAGTAAATAAAGTATGTGCGTAAGGATCTGAAAAACTCACAAACTGATTTGTCCAGCGTTCGGAGAATTTGATTAGCTCAGCAATCAGTTTATTGGCAGGATAAATATTAAGGTTTTTATAAAAATCCCGATCTGAGCTTTTAAAATAAAAAGAATGTAATTGAGTGGCATTATGAGAAACTTTTAAACAATGCGGTGTATTGGCCGGAATCCATAGAAAATGCATTGCTGGGACGATTAGATATTCATTTTCTATTGTCACATATGCGATTCCCCCCTCTACATAACTCAACTGGTCTTTGGTATGAGAATGCATTTCATAATTCCGTTCAAACCTTTCATGAACTACAAATACATCTTTTGGTGATGCATCAATTTTTTCCAATATAGAGAGCAATTTCATAATCAAAGATAAAATTAAAATTGGCAGGTTCAAACAAAATTTCGTCTATTTTATATAAAAAGACAAAACATAAAACACTTTAGCTTTGTTCCCTAAAATTAGACAACAAATGTTTCGGAAAAAGACTGGACTATTTTGGGGATTATTACTAATAAGTTCTCATTCGTTTCTTAAAGCACAGAAAACAACGTTAACGATCAATCAATTGATAGCATCCGTTGAAAATCACAGCAAAGAAATCGCTTTGGAAGACTTCAAAATTCAGATTTCAAAGGCAAAAATAAAACAGGTAAAGGATAGTCGGTTGCCAACGTTAAGTATTTTTGGATCAGTAGAAAAAGCGTCAAATATGCCAATCTATGAGAACGGACTTTTCAAAAAATCTGTTCAATACGATGTGATCCATACTTTGTATAATTCTGAGGCCAATCTTTATCTGAATATTTTTGACGGATTTAAAACTAGAAATGAGATAAAACTCAACCAGATCCTGTCTGAAATTTCTGCAACCGAAAAGGAGAAACTTGTAAGTGCTGTAAAACTAAAGGCTTTACACCTCTTTATTGATCTTCACCTGCAGCATCAGTGGAAAACTACCATGCAGGATGACATCAGTGAAAAAGAACACGAACTTTCACAGATAAAAAACATATACAAATCAGGGATCATTCTGGAAAGTGATGTCTTGCGTACTGAGCTCGAACTCAGCAAAAGAAAGATGACCTTGACGGAGATAGGAAATAGTATAATAGTCTTGCAGCAGCAATTGAATGTTTTGATCGGAAATGACGATACTGATATCATTGAGCCAGAAATCCCACCTAATGAAGAAAAAATCCCCTCACAATCTTTGGAAGAATCTATAAAATTGGCACTTGATAAAGGTTTTGATGCAGAACTTTCGCACCAGCATACCGAAGCAGCAAAGACAAAACTGAAGTTAGATAAAGGAAATTATTACCCAAAGGTCGGACTAGCCGGATCTTTTCAGTTTGCAAATCCACAAATTTTTCTCTATCCTTACAATCCGAGCTGGTATAGCTTAGGAATTGCAGGTATTAAAGCATCGTATGATATTAGCAGTCTATACCATAACAAATTTAAAGTTGAGGAGGCAAGGATAGAACTAAGTTCTGCAAATCTTCATCACCAATTCGTAAATGACGAAGTGAGAAGCCGTATTTACAAAACTTTCTATAATTATGAAGAAGCAATAGAGCAGGAAAAGATTTTTGAACAGAACCAAAGGTACGCTGATGAAAATGCAAGGATCCTCAAGAACGCCTATTTCAATCAAACTGCGCTCATTACAGATCTTTTGGATGCCAATCTGCTGCGGGTAAAAGCAAAATTTGAGCTAGAACAAGCTAAAATGAATATTCTGAAAAGCTACTACTCCCTACAATTCGAAACCGGAACATTATAAAATGAAAGTATCACACCGTAAAACCTTAGTCAAATTCACGTCTGCTATTGCGTGGATCCTTGTGCTTTTTGTTTTGATAAAAGCCACTATTTCTATCTATCATTTCTTACATAACGAAACCACAAACGATGCTCAGGTGGTAGAATACATCAATCCCGTGATTGCACGGGTAAGCGGATATGTAAGAGAAGTGAGGTTCAATGATTTTGACAATGTAAAAGCTGGTGACACTTTATTCATCATCGATAACCGCGAGTATAAGCTGGATGCCAATCAAGTAGGTGCAGAACTGCAAAAACAAAATGCCAACACCCAAGTCCTGAACCAGCAAAGACAGACATTGCAAGCAGAAGCCAAAGAAGCTTACCAAGCCATAGAAGCAGCCAAAATAAAAGTATGGAAAGAAAATCTGGAATATGAGAGATACAAACAACTCTACAAAGAAAAGTCTGCCACCGCTCAAAAGCTGGAACAGATAGAGGCCAGCCTCAACATCTATAAAAGTGACCTTTCGCAGGCAGAACAACATTACAGTGTTGCCAAGGAGAAAGCAGAAGATCTGAACAAGGAAAAAGCCATCATAGGCGCAGAAAAAACACGTTTGAATGAGGTAAGACAACGCAAAAATCTGGATGTAAGCTACACCGTCATCACAGCCCCATATAACGGACGACTCGGAAAACGCAAGATCGAAAAAGGACAAATGATTGACGATGAAGAGCATCTTTGCTATATCGTGAATGACGAAACCCCCAAATGGATTATGGCCAATTTTAAAGAAACGCAGATTGCTCATTTTGCTATTGGAGACAAGGTTTCTATCACCGTAGATGCTTATCCTAATGAAACATTCCAGGGAAAAATCCTGGCTTTTTCTCCGGCAACAGGTTCTAGCTTTTCCTTGCTTCCGCCAGACAATGCAACGGGCAACTTCGTGAAGATTGTTCAGCGTATCCCTGTAAAGATTGAAATCATCAATCTAAAGAAAGAATGGCGTCCCAAACTACTCTCGGGTATGAACGTGACTGTTATTGTACCTCATCATTAATCTGATATAAGAATGACTTTATTCAAAGAATGGGTTCCTAACTGGCTGGCAAAAACGATTTTATTCACATTGCTGATCCCCAATATGATAATGTTTTTTCTGCCCATGGCAAATGAGGACGTTGCCGCTGGCTATTACGGCATAGAACCGAATGACGTGCAGTTCACTATTTCCCTTTACTATGCAGGCTTTGCATCATTCTACTGCTTAGAAAGAAGATTCTATAATTACTTTACTTCCAAGCAGTACTTTATTCAGTTTCAGTTGTTCCAATTGCTTTGCTGTTATCTGTTGTTCTCCTCTCAAATTCTGCTGGTGGTTTTCATTGTCCGGTTTGTTCAGGGGATGCTTTTTGCCAGTGCAGTAAACCTTTATATGTCGATGGCTGTTAGGTTTATGAAGTCTTACAGAGCTAAGGAGGTAACCTATAGCTTATTTTTTGGAATGTTGCTTTGTACCACATCTTTTAATAATCTAATTACAGCAGACCTCATCGACCAATATAATTTTGATATTATCTACAAACTATCGATGGTGATGTTTGCTGTGAGCGTGATTATTGTCTTAGTTTGTATCTCTTCTGCCAAAGTATTTCATCGACATACCTTGATTCAGCTGGATCTGAGCAGTTTCATTTTGCTGGCTGCAATTTTGATTGGTTTGGGTTACCTGAGTGTTTATGGGCAACAGTATTATTGGTTTGACAGTATCAAGATCATTCAAGTTACAGTAATGACAGGTCTGGCTACATTGCTATTTGTTATTCGTCAGCTGACTTTGAAAAGACCCTACATAGATTTGTCTATCTTTAAGGAAAAGCAATATCTATGGGGTGCAATGCTTTTGTTCTTTATGTACATCGAGCGCTTTTCATTCACATACGTTGGGAGTTTTTACAAAAGCGTACTGCATATGGACCCAAAACATATTTCTTATATGTTTGTCTTCAACCTCATCGGAATCATTATTGGTGTGGCATTGGCTACTTGGCATCAAATCAAACAATCGAATGTCATCTGGCTCTGGATGTGTGGATTTGTTTCCTTGATGATCTATCATATTTGCATCACGCAGATGCTTGATAATGCAGGAAATGAAAGATACTACAGCATCCCATTATTTGCTCACGGATTGGGTGTTGGGCTCATAATGGTTCCTACCATTCTGTTCATCATCAGTATCGTCCCTTATTATCTTTCACCTTCCGCAGCAGCATTTGGTCTCATCATTAGATTTTTGGGATATTCGACAAGTTCTTTCCTTACCAAATATTTTACGGTTTATAATTATAATCTCCATTACACCAGGTTTTTAGATCATATTAATAGTAATAACCAGCTGTATCTTGACAAAACCAATCTAATTGCTGCTTATCTAAAAAATAATGGAGTTCCGCAAAATATGATTTCGGCCACTACCCAAAAAGTTCTGAAAACACAGTTGGACAACCAGATCTTGCTGCGTTCTATAATGGATTATTATTCTGTGATGATTTGGCTCTCTTTGGGTATTATTTTTCTGTTACTCTGTTATTACATTAAACAGAAAAAGGTCTATGTTCATTTCAGACCACTATTGCCTATCTGACCGCCAGCGTATTTTTCAAGATTATAAAATTAAACTTTTCAGTTTTCACGCAAGTTGTCAATCACTTTGGATAAGTTCGCTTATGCTAAATGTTTGATTATAAAATTGTTGAAAACACCTATAAAAATACTGTTCATTCTTCCAACAAACAGAAAACTACTGCAAAGACCTAGGCAATAATTTTATGGTGCTAACGTACCTTTATTTTTATGACAAGATACGGAGGTCTTCGTAAATCAGCACCTTCGTTAAATCCAGGCAGGCGGTTCCATTGCCCCAGGGTCACATACACATAGCCATTTTGATAAGCCAAACCATCTGGCCATACAAAATTTTCTGTATCGTGAGTCAGAAGGCTATAGTGTCCATCAGCCGAACGGCAAACAATAGACTGCTGCTCAAAAGCTCCGAAATAGATATTGCCTTTTTCATCTTCTGTGAGCCCATCGCAGCCTGGGTGTTCGCCTTCATACTTTACCTCATCAATCAGCTGCTTGTTGGAAGGATTAAGATCACTTAGCACATCGGTGGATAGACTATATAATTTTCTGCCTGTAATGGTTGTCCAGTATAATTTTTTACTATCAGGGCTTAATGCGATTCCGTCTGCACCACCACTAGGAAAGGTTTGTTTTTTAAAATCATAAATGTGTGGCCTACCTTCCAGAAAACCCATAAAACCAGGTTCCGGCGATGTAGAATAATGATTGAGGAGTACCTCTCTTATTTTACCGGAAGCCACATCAATGACCAGCAGTGAATAGCGCTCGCCGAAACCTGAGTTTGCAATATAAACAGTCCCTTTTTCACCATGCGTAAGGTCAACCCGCAGGTCGTTGTAATGGGCATCATCTGAAAGCACAGGCTTTTTTATTATGAGGTTATGCAATACTTTTTTGGTACGGATATCAATACCCAGAATTTTGGCAGCACCTTCCGGGATTTCTTTTTGTCCTGCACGTTTTCCATCATCCAATACCCAGAGTACATCGTTTTTATCCATATACATTCCGTGAGGAGAAACCAGCCATTGAGCATAAGGCTTTTTAGAGGGATAAACATATTCGTTATTTGGAAAAGGAACCGGTCTACCGTTGATGAGTTCTGCTAGGGCGAACTCATTATGGTTATCTGCATGCCGTGGAAAACCGAGAAAAACCCTGTTATCCGAGCTTACGGCAATGCCCGACATGTCTGGATACGGTGGTGCGATGCGGGCAATCACTTCATAATTCTGCTGTGCCATAGTGTTGGTGCTTTGTATCAACAGCAGAGCAATTACTGCCATTTTAATTAAATATTTCATAATTCTCTATCTTTATTATTCAATCAGTTCAAATCGGCTGCCAAAAGGATCACGGAAAAAACACCTATCTCGCCCTTCGATTGTTGATGAATAGCTGTTAGTAATATTCCTTTTTTCCACAATCGCAAAACTGAACATTCGTATCAACAACGGGCAAGCGGATAAAGAAGAAATGATCTCCTATATCAACCAGCATATATAACAGCCGGCATTGACGCAGGTTAAAAGAACATTGCATCACATTTTTCTATTTCGCCAACCTATTTCAGTGATTATTTCACAAATAAATTCGGGATGTGCTACCGTGGCCATGTGAATGATTACCGCATCAGCATTATAGAGAAACGTCTTGTAATTGGGTCTATTACCCTTGGCCAGATTACAGATGAGTTTGGTTTTACCGACATTAGCCACTTCAATAAGTTTTTCAAAAAGCATAAGGGAATTGGTCCCAAAATCTACAGAAATAAATTATTGCATCAAATTTAATATTTGAGAGAAACTACTTATCTACAGAAATAATGTGAATGCTGCTATTATTTAATTAAGCTCTTGGAATATTATTTCGGTAAACAATCTTTAAAACTATCATACTCAAGATCATGAACATAACCAGTGAATTTGTGATCCACAGTGGCTTTGCTTCTTTTAATAATCCATATATGAACCAAAGTGTTGCATTGGTTGCCAGAAAAATGAGCGTAACCATAGAAAGGTTGTGCCCCGATTTGGTTTTCCAAAGTTTATATACCTGAGGTACAAATGATACTGATGAAATTATAGCTCCTGAATATCCAATGATCTCTTCTACCATAAATTATTTTTTTAAATTAATATGTGACAAAATAAATTGCCGGGAATGTCATAGAGCGGGTAAATATATAAAAACAAAATTTATGCATCCTCAATTCCACTTATTTTTAGGGAATATATACAATGATTTAACTTAATTTTCTATCCAATTTGTAATAAAGGCTTAGCGACGTTGGACACTAGTTTAACTCTATTTTTACTTTTTTTATTGAACCGTCCTGCAATTCTATTATTGTGAAGACAAGATTATGAAGCTTTAATTGGTATCCCTCTTTAAATGGGTGATTCAACAACCCTGAAAATAACTCAGCAATCGTAATATATTTCATTTCATATTCCTTCATCCACTCAACTGATAATTCTCTTCTGATCCTCTGGAGGTGTATAAAACTATTTGCGATCCATGTATTATCGTTTAACTTATAAAAATATTTATGATAGTCTTCACGTTCCGGCATATCGCCAAAAATACCTTCCATAACATCCTGCATCGTAATAATGCCTAAAAATCCAGTCTGTTTTTTCATAACCAGCCCAAAATCATGGTTTTTTTCTTTAAAGACAAGAAAAATATCCTTTACCAATGTTCCCGGTATAATTATAAAAGGAGGACGTATAAGATTCTGCCATGGAATATTAATTTCCAAAAAGAAATCCTTTATTGCAAGTACACCGATTATTTTGCCTGCTTTCTCGTCAAGTACAGGAAAATGAGAATAGGGCTTACGTTTTATTATATCAGTCACCTCAGCCCTGGTCGCATGATAGGATAATACTTCTACAATAATAGCTGGTTTCATAATTCGCTCGGCAATAAGTTCATCATATGTAAAAATATTTTGGTGCAAAACCAGCTCCTCTTCTTCAAGTATCCCCTGACGATAAGCTGTGCTTAACATATTCTTTAGGTCACTTTCAGTAATTTTTTGATTTTCTCCTTTATGTATATTTAGGAGATTGAGCAGAAAACGGGTATTTAATGTCAATAGTTTTACAAATGGAAAAGCGATATTAGAAAACAAAACCAATGAAGGCGCTACCCACAAAGATATTTTTAAAGGATTCTGAAGTGCTATAGATTTTGGAAGTAATTCACCAATGATAATCGTAAGATAGGTTATCAAACCTATTCCGAAACAAGTTGTTATCACCCGTAACATTGTAGGAGAGAGATTGAGATGCCTGGAAACAAAGGGATCGATCATTTCCGCCACAAACTTTCCTCCGTAGATCCCCTCAATGATCCCCAATAAAGTAATGCCCACCTGCACTACACTGAGGAAAGACTCTGGGTCTTTGATCAATACATTAACCTTTTGCGCAGCAATATTTCCTGAGTCAATCTCTTTTTGAAGTTCGTGTTCTTTTACTGCGATCAAGGCAATTTCGGCTAATGAAAAGTAAGCATTGAGCAATATCAGTATTAAAATAACTAAAATGATCATACAATTAAATTAAGTATATAACTAATTTATTGAATTATTTAGATATTTTAATATTAACTAATAAAGTATGTATGAAACGATGTGAATTTTGCAGCTGAATCAGGTATCATATTTAGCGATAAGTGCCATAAGTGATGTGTTTAACTTGAGAAAACATTTGTTGTGCAAAAAATTTTGTCATCTGAAAGTTTATACAATACCACTCTGTACCAACTGGGAAAATGCTTTTCTCAGTTAAAATAAAATAAACCGCCTTTAAAAAAAGCGGTTTTCAAAAGTTTTTTTGTGAATTTTATCTATTGATAATTTTTAGAAGATAAACAATAGTGTTTTGTATGGGCTTAAGAATATTATTTGACAATAATTTTTGTAGAATATTTCTCTTTATTATTTTCGATTTTCAAAATATAAGTCCCTGTCTTCAGATCAGCTGTATTGATTTGATTATTAGAAACAGTCAACTTTGCAACTTCTCTTCCTTCCATATCATAAATTTGTGCAGTTTCATTATTGATATTATTTGCGGATTGAATAAATACA
>Ga0302347_1001378_pt1 | contig 29588 bp, 21 predicted proteins | sample PhyWR1_FD_202178 | JGI IMG/M metagenome (GOLD analysis project Ga0302347, IMG submission 202178) | Leaf surface microbial communities from wheat plants in UC Gill Tract Community Farm, Albany, California, United States - DLSL W.R1 (v2)... | ecosystem: Host-associated > Plants > Phyllosphere >...
CACCATGCAACTGCTGGGTGGCCGTCCACAGGGCGACCAGCAAAACCAGGGTGGTGGCAACAACTACCAGCAACAACAGTCGGCTCCGCGTCAGCAGGCTCAACGCCCTGCACCGCAGCAACAGCAGCAGTCGCGCCCTGCGCCGCAACAGCAGGCCCCGCAGCCAGCTCCGGATTTCGACAGCTTTGATGACGATATTCCGTTCTAGAGTCTACCTCGGACTTTTTTGTAAAGTCTAACGCCAGAACCCCCGCCCTGCGGGGGTTTTTCGTTTTTGCAGCTGTAAAGTTTTTCTTGATGTTTTTTCTCTGTTCTGCAACCATGCATAAACGTAAAGTATTGGTGTGAGCATGGATATTTCACTGCGCAGATTTAGAGCGTCTGATGGCGAGCGGTTCTCGGTCTTGGTTGATAGCCAGGGGATGCCACTCTTCTACCCAACTTTGTTCTCGACTTGGGTTCTTCGTGCTCGCTCTCTTGCGGCTAACTCCATTACGAATGCACTTAACGCACTCAAGGCCTTCTGCGCCTGGGAGGCCCATGCCGGCCTAAGTGTGGAGTCAATCTTTTCGCGTAGCGAGCTGCTTGATCAGAACCAGATCAGAGACCTGTGCGATTTTCTCCAGCGCTCATTGCTCTCCGACAAAGAGAAGAAGATCACCCGAATCAAGCGGCAGCCGAAGGTAGTTGGGACGAGCATTCACTATTTTCGTCTGTCTATTGTTGCCAGTTATCTCGATTTTCTGGCGCATAGGCTGGCTCCGAGCCTTGATGACTCTAGGATCGAGAAGATGGTTGAGGCAATTAAGGCCCACCGTCCTAGTAAGCCTTACAGATCGGCTGCAGACCGAGACGATGTCCACCTGACTGACGAAGTGATTCAGGTTATCGAGGACGCTCTCAAGCTAGATTCCCCAAACAATCCAGCCAAGGAATATGGCATCCAGCTGCGAAACGCACTGATGTTCTTCATCCTCAAGCTGATCGGGCTTAGGCGAGGGGAGCTGCTCAATTTGAGGGTTTCAGACTTCGACTTTGGTGCAAACACGATGGCCGTGGTTCGGCGCCCAGATTCGAACCTCGATGTCAGGAAGCATCAGCCTACAGCTAAGACGTTACCTCGGCGCTTGCGTATCCATCCGGAGCTCGTCAAGAAAGTCTACGAGTACGTTTCAAAGTGTCGGGGCAAAGTGCCTGGAGCTCGGAGGCATGATTTTCTGTTCGTCACACATAAAGCGGGCCCTACACAAGGTGCCCCGCTATCAATAGGCGCGTTCAGTAAGTGGATGGGCCACATCGGAGACCTTGTTGAAGGTGCCGGCTTTCACGCCCATGCACTGCGGCACAATTGGAACTACGAGTTTTCCCGAGTGGCTGATGCGAAGGGCATGAGCCCTGCGGAAGAGGAAAAAACTCGCTCGTACTGGATGGGGTGGAGTGAGACGTCAGGAACTGCGGTTTTGTACAACGCGCGACACACGAAAGAAAAAGCGCAAACAGCAGGTCTTGAGCTTCAAGAGCGTTATATAAACCGCCAAAATGAGGTGAGTAGTGATGAATAATGTCCTTGCCTCAGTGGCGGATTCGCTGGCGGCTGCCCTTCGTCATCAGGGCGAGGTATTTCTCTCGCGTGAAAGCTACACCGTGGAGCTCAGTAGTGACCGTTGGCGCCTGAGCAAGGACGTCGACCTACCTCTGGGAAGCTTCTGTAACGAATTTCCAGGTGACTCCAGTGTTTTCCGGCATGTGTTGGCGTTCTATGCAAAACATAGCTCGCCATCACATGTGAAAAATCTTATGGAGCGTGTTGCTCACTACGTAAGAGGGCTCAATGGGGCTCAGGTTTTCTCGGTAGAGTCGATTATTTCCTACAGAGCGAGCCTGGATAAAGCACGTGAGTGGTATCTCTCCACCACTCGTGTATTTATCAAGCAATGGGCACGGTTAGGCTATCCAGGCATTCCGGAAGAGACCCTGGCTTTACTTGATAATCTCGTTATCAAAGGGAACGAAAAAGGCCGGGCAGTGCAGTCGATGTGCCCAGATGAGGGGCCGCTCACAGACATTGAAATGCAAGGGATTGCTGAGGCTACCATCCATGCCTTCGCCCAGAGGGAGTTGAGCCTTTCGCACACCTGCTTAGTGATGGCGCTGGCCATGACCGGAAGACGGCCAGGGCAGATCTCAGCCCTGAAAATCAAAGACTTGATTCAGCGAGACAATAAATACTGGATTAATTTTCCGCGTGCCAAGCAGCGTGGCATGAAATGGCGCTCGACCTTTAAGCGGTTTGCAATCGTTGAAGATCTCTGGCTGTTGCTAAATCAGCAAGCTAATGACGTGGAGAAGTTATTCTGCAAAATGCTGGAGCTCCAATCCCTGTCACCGGAAATCAGGGCGGAGCTCCCGCTGTTCCCAAATATCAGAGGTCGCATTTCTCTCTCTGATATCCAGACTTTGCTGAACTCAGACCAGTTGCACATCCCATCTTATGAGGTCTACACCAGCGTCAAGGATGCCGGAGTAAAAATCCGCGTGGTGAGCGAGCGTACGGGAGCTCCGGTACACCTGAACCCCAACCGTTTCCGTTACACCTTGGGGACAAACTTGGCTCGTGAGGGGCAGGGCGAGTATGTGATTGCCGAGGCGCTTGATCACTCTGACACCCAAAACGCTGGGGTGTACGTACGAAACATTCCTGAAATTGCTGAGCGAATCAACAAAGCCCTCGCGGCGCAGATGGCACCCATCGCTCAAGCGTTCAGAGGTGTCTTGGTTACTTCTGAGATTGACGCACGCCGAGGGGGAGATCCGTCTAGCCGGATTTCTAACGGAGGGGCCAACGTTGGTAGCTGTGGCAGCTATGGATTCTGCGGTGCTCTGGCACCCATTGCCTGCTACACCTGTGCCTACTTTCAGCCATGGCTTGATGGGCCGCATGAGGAGGTCTTGGAGGGCTTGATTGGGCAGCGCGACCGGGTGGCAGAGCTGACAGGCGACCTAAAAGTCGCTTCGACGAATGACCGGTTGATTCTTGCGGTGAGTGACGTGATCCGTCGTTGCCAAGTCGCGAAAGGAGAGGTGGTACGTGGCTGAAATTGTATTCTTCATCCCTAAGGCTGAGAAAGAAGCAAAGCAGAATCTTGCGGACTTCATCGAGTTATGTCGTGACCGGCTGACAGTATTTGGAGAGGACTTGGACTGGAACTCCAATGCTTGGCCAAAGGTTGTCAATTTCACCGTCAAGGGTGCACCTTCTCGGGGATATCGTCCGGATCAAATTCTCAACGCTGAGATTCTGCCATTTGCTAAGGCGTATGTTCGCTACCAGCAAGGTATCAAACCGTCTCAGTTGTTCAATGAGATGAAAGCCTTGCGCTGCATTGAGCCGGCCCTGCTATCCGTAAAAGGGGTTGCCGACATCACGTTGGTAGACAGTACCGTGATGGATATTGCCGGTGGTTTCGCGAGGCAATACAACGCCACCGGCTACCAAGCTGGTAAGGCGCTGGAGAAACTGGTGAAGTTTCTTAACGAAAGTAAGATTATCCCTCGCCGGGTGGAATGGAGAAATTCAATCTCCAAGCCGAGCGAAATCGACCGTACCGATCCAGAAACTAAGGAAAAACGGGCGAAGAAGCTTCCCACCGATTTTCAGCTTGAGTCCATGGCCGAGATGTTCGCCAATAACCCGCAGCACCCACGTGATCGTTTCACTACCTCCATTTTTGCTCTGCTGATGTCTGCCCCATCAAGGATAACTGAGGTTCAGAAGCTTCCGTTGAATGTTTTTCATCGGGAGAGGGACAAAGAAGGTGTTGAGCATCTTGGGCTGCGTTTCTTCGCCGGTAAAGGATATGCCTGGGATATCAAATTTGTACCCGAGTACATTGAAGATATTACTGAAGAGGCCGTACGGCGATTGACAGATTTGTCTGCAGAAGGGCGAGCGCTGGCGCGGTGGTATGAGACCAACCCTTCAAAGTTTTATCGACACGACGAGTGCCCGAACGTCCCTGAAGATGCACCATTGACTGATAGCCAGGTCTGCCTAGCGCTTGGGCTGAGTGCCGACGGTGGCAAAGCAAACATTGATCCTTATTTCGCGAAATATAAGCCGTATCAGCAGTACAGGAAGACTCGCGAGCCACTGACGCTCGCTTTCCTTAATGAGTATTGCCATTCGGTCTTGCCGAAGGGCTTCCCTTGGCTGGATGTCGAGCGAAAGCTCAAGTATTCAGAGGCACTATGTTGCTATCGGGCTCACGAATTCAGGCTAGATTTGACAACCAGTCGGGTCAAACTTTGGGCACCCGGAAAAAGCCTATTTTCAACCGATTTGAATTTTATCCCAGGGCAAGAGCGAAGTATCTGGACTCGTAATGGGTATAAAAATCCAGATGGCTCTGAGATGACGATGACTTCTCACGCGTTGCGGCACCTGTTGAACACTGCTGCTCAGCGTGGCAAGTTAGGACAGTTGGACATCTCAAGGTGGTCTGGTCGAGCCAACCTGCACCAGAATGCCGTCTACAACCATATGACGGAAGACGAGTACGTCAAGATCAGCGAGAACGCTCTACCTGAGGGCGTGCTGGAAAAAGTCCATGCCAACGTCCCGGTTACCCTTGCAGATCTAGACGCCGTAGGTGACGCCATTGCCCACGTTACGATTTACGGGTTCTGTGTCCACGATCACTCGATGACGCCATGCCAAAAACACATGGACTGCCTGAATTGCACCGAGCATGCGTGCGTTAAAGGTGATGCTGAAAAACTTGAGCGTCTTAAGCTGCAGCGCCGCCTTACTCAAGTCCAACTGGATAAAGCCAAAGCGGCGGATGCATCTGGCTACTTTGGTGCTGACCGGTGGAGCCAGCATCAACTCAAAACTCTCGAGCGTCTTGATCAACTCATCAAGATTATGGAGAACCCCGACATCCGGGATGGAAGCGTCATCATGCTCAACAACGATCAGGAATACAGTCCGCTGAAACGGGAGATTGCTGCTCGCCAAGGCATCAAGCGGTTGGCTGAACCAGTTGCTGAATTGCCTCTGCTGGATTTCGCGATGGATATGTTCTGACATGGCCATGCATTTGACAGATCGGCACATAAGGATACTGATCGACCTGATCGACGCCTGGTCAGGAAAGCTCACATGGGACGCCCTTTGTGACAAGGGGGCTGAGGTGCTTGGCTTTCGTCCAACCCGTCAAACGCTCAATAGCCACAATGCAGTCAAGGCAGCCTTTGACGCAAAGAAAACACATCAGAAAACAGGCCGAATGCCCAGCAAGCGCCCAGAGAGCCTTGCTATTGCCGAACAACGAATTCGAAAGCTTGAGAGCGAGGTAGCCCGGCTGACCTATGAAAATGAGCGGTTTATCGAACAGTTCATTCGGTGGCAGTACAACGCTCAAAAGCGCGGCATATCCAAGGCATTGCTGGACGATCACCTCCCTGTTATTGATCGAGACTCGGCGGAGAAGAAAACCTGATGGCCAATGGTCAACAACTGGCAGGAACGAACCTCGCTGCGTTTCGCGCTTGGGCTAAGTCGAAGTCGGATGAAGATTTCAAAGAGTACGTGCATAGGGGCGTATTGAAACGGTCTGAAATCGCCTCGGAATGCGGGTTCGGCAAAAGCGCTCTTGTTCAAAACCCTGCTATCAAAGCTGAGCTGGAGGAACTTGAGGACTCTCTACGTCGACGCGGAGTTCTGCCGGCACATAAAGAGCGTGATGCCATCTCCGATAAACCGGTTGTCAGGGATGCCCAGGCAAAGCAGAAGAGGCAGGATGGGCAACGCCTCAATAGCCTTGAGCAGGAAAATGCTTCGCTTCGAGCAGAGCTGGGCCAAGCCAAGTCGATGCTTGAGCGCTTTAAGCTGATGTCAGAATTTCTGGATGAGACGGGACGGATGCCTAGATGAATGCTCAAACCCCTGCGCTGCTGAGTGTGACCGTGCGGGTGACCAGGATTCGATCCAGGAATAGCAAGGGCTGCATTGCATTCGGGCATCGTGTTGATCTTGATGCCGGTTTGAATGATCGGTCGACTGCCATCGTCATTGCGGTGCCGACAAGCGTTGCCACGCGCTCCATGGTTGAGGTTGGTGGCATCTATGAGGTGTACGGCGAGAGCAGCGTGGTGCATCGAGAGCACGGAGGCTACAGGGTTTCCGAGATTCAAGTGGATGCGCAGGATATCCGTCTCGTACGACCAAGCGGAAGCCAGCTCATTCAGTGGCTGGCCGACAACGCACCTAGCGTTGGCGAAGTGAAGGCTACCAAGCTGTGGGATACCTTCCAGGGTTCACTCTACGACATCCTGGATAGTTCTGATCATGCTGCGCTCAGCAAGATTATTCCTTCTGAGAGCGTCCGTGCGGACATGTTTACCGCTTGGCTGGAACATGGTGATGCGAAGACACTCCGGTTTGTCCAGGATAAAGGGATACCGCTGGATCTTGCCCGTAAGGCTATCAAGTTCCATAAGGGAAAGACCATCGCGGCCCTCCTGGAAGACCCCTATCGCATGCTGAGCTTCTGTGGGTCATGGGTCGAAGTTGATGAGATCGCTCAAGAACGATTCTCTGTTCGGCTTGGGGACTCAAGACGACTCAGGGCTGCCTTGGAGGAGGCTCTGTATGGGGCAGCAGAGATGGGGCATACCTGCGCTACGATTACAGATCTTCATCGGACGGTCACCCGGTTGCTTGCCCCTCATCCCGCACCTACGTCTGCATTGGCGGAGGCGCTCCTACAGGGCAAAACGGCTGGTCAGTTCATCGTTCGAGACACATCCAGTGGCGATGTTATGCTCCATGCGCCTGGCACCTACATCATGGAGCGGAGCTGTGCTGAATTTATAATTGCGCTCCTTCGCGCGCCTGAGGGACAGCAACCACTTTTTGCTACAGATGTAGACCGCGTGATAGCTGACTTTGAACAGTCAGAGCATGAGCACTTGAAGTTGAACGCTTTTGCGCTGAACGAAGCACAGCGCGCCGCCGTGAAGACGTCCTTGAAAAGTCGGTTCAGTATTATTACGGGTGGTGCCGGTGTTGGGAAAACCACTGTCCTAAAGGCACTATATAAGGCGTTAGATACAACGGGCCGACCTCGGTTTCAAATGGCGCTCTCAGGCCGGGCAACAGCTCGAATGATCGAGGCTACGGGCGAAGAAGCGCGAACTATCGCAAGCTTTCTGCGCAGAATAGGTGCCAACGAAATGGGCCCCGCCCCGATCATTGTCATCGACGAAGCTTCGATGCTTGACTTGGTGACGTTCTACCGGCTGGTTCAAAAGTTGCCATCTGAGTCTCAGGTAATCTTGGTGGGTGATCCGTATCAACTGCCTCCAATTGGCGCCGGTCTGATCTTGCATGTGCTGTGTGGCATGGAGGGTGTGCCGACTACTGAGCTAGTCGAAGTTAAACGCCAAGCCAGGGATTCAGCAATTCCATTGGCATCCCGTCAGATTCGAGACGGTCAGTGTCCACGCTTCAGCTCGGATGAGCGCGATGAGGTTGTTTTCTTGCCATGCTCTGATGATCAGATCATTCCAACTGTCCTCAGACTGTATGAGCAAGACTCGGAAAACACCCAGATCTTGTCAGCAACGAGATCGTGCCGATTTACCGGTGTAGATGCGTTGAACCGAATCTGTCACGTCGAGTACGGGGATCACGCCAGGCAGTTGCTGGCTGAGAACCAAGAGACAGGTGAAATCGAGGCGACCGGGCTGTCCGTCGGAGATCTTGTTATGTACACCGCTAACGACTGGATACGCAATCTACAGAATGGCTCACTGGGTCAGCTCAATGAGATATTCGATGCGCCAAGATCAGTAGATATGGGGGATGAAGAAAAGCCCTTTATCTGTAAAGCTTTAGGGATGGCGTCGTTTGATGGTGTGCGGCACTACATCTTGGATACCGACATAGACTCACTGGAGCTTGCATACTCAATCACCGTCCATAAAGCACAGGGCTCTCAGTTTAGAAGGGTGATCATCCCGGTTCGCAAATCACGTATTCTTGACCGTACCTTTGTGTACACCGCTGCGACCCGAGCTCAGTTGCAGGTGGTCTTCGTCGGTGACTTGGATGCTGTGGGGAAGGCTATCGCGCTGCCCCCTAAGGCTTTCTCAAGGCAAGTTGGTCTGCGTGCGTTGTTAGAGGCTTGTCATTAGTTTTGTTTTGAGCAGATATTCTGAGCCTTCATGGCAGAGGCGGTCAGAATGGCCACGGAGAAATATGGATGCATGGAACTGGACTCGGTCAAATCGATGTAGAACAGTGGGCATGTGACTGATCCACCGTCCAGAAGCACATTGAACAGGGGCCATTGTAATTCGGCTTTACCAACCAGGCTTCGGCTCTGTACCTAAATGGATCGATTTCACCAGACGGCCAATGGACTCCGCTTGGTGGTTGCGCCTATTCTCTCGCTTCACGACAATGCAGCCCATTATCCATGGCAAGGAATGCGGGATGGAGTGGCAGCATCGACGAGACCCTGGGTACTCAGAACGCCGGGTTGCCAAGCTCTTTTAGGTCTCCAGCAGAGGCAAGGTTCGCGCCGGGCGCTAGAGAGCTCGTCGTTACAGGCAGCAGTTCTGAACATCCTCAAAACCTGCAACCCTCCTAACACCATCTTGCGCGTGTCACCCATTGTCAGGCAGACCGCTCGCGACACAAGCCTAGAGCGTTAGCTGGACACTGCCATCCTTTTTTTCACATTTCGCTAAGGCACTATCTCACTCCAATGGCCATCAAAAAATCAGAGCTTTATTCCTCCCTGTGGAAATCCTGCGACGAGTTGCGTGGCGGTATGGATGCTTCACAGTACAAGGATTACGTCCTGGTGCTGCTGTTCGTGAAGTACGTATCCGACAAGTACGCTGGCAACCACAGCGCCATGCTTGAGGTGCCGGTCGGTGGTGGCTTTGCCGACATGATCGCGCTCAAAGGCGACAAGGAGATTGGCGACAAGCTCAACATCATCATTCGCACCCTTGCCGAGGCTAACGGCCTGACTGGCGTGATTGATGTGGCTGACTTCAACGATGCCGAGAAGCTTGGCAAAGGCAAGGAGATGGTGGATCGGCTGTCCAACCTGGTAAGCATCTTCGATTCGCCCGGTCTCAACTTCAAGGGTAACCGCGCTCAGGGCGATGACATCCTCGGCGATGCATACGAATACCTGATGCGTCACTTTGCCACCGAGTCTGGTAAGAGCAAGGGGCAGTTCTACACCCCGGCAGAAGTCTCGAGGATTATGGCTAAGGTCATTGGCATTAGCGCAGCCACCGACAGCACCCAGACTATCTATGACCCTGCCTGCGGCTCTGGCTCGCTGTTGCTGAAAGCTCATGACGAGGCAAAGCACGCCACCAACCTCGACCTGAGCATCTACGGCCAGGAAATGGACAACGCCACCAGCGCCTTGGCCAAGATGAACATGATCTTGCACAGCTGCGAGACGGCCACCATCTGGAAGGATAACAGCCTCTCAGCGCCGTACTTCACTGAGGCCCATGGCCCGTTCAAAGGTCAGCTCAAGCGTTTTGACTTTGTTGTTGCCAACCCTCCGTTCTCAACCAAAGCCTGGAGCAACGGCTTCAATCCGGCTGAAGATGAGTTTGAACGCTTTGGCTTTGGTATTCCGCCCGAGAAGAATGGAGACTACGCCTTCTTGCTGCACATCCTTACCTCGCTCAAGCACTCAGGCAAAGGCGCGGTGATTCTGCCCCACGGTGTGCTATTCCGGGGCGGAGCCGAAGGTGTTATTCGCCAGAAAATTCTCCAGCAGGGCTTTATCAAGGGCATCATCGGCCTACCGGCCAACCTGTTTTATGGCACCGGCATCCCAGCCTGCATCATCGTGCTGGATAAAGAGCACGCCCACAGCCGCAAAGGCATCTTTATGATCGATGCCAGCAAAGGCTTTATTAAAGACGGCAACAAAAACCGCCTGCGCGAGCAAGACATCCACAAGATCGTTGACACCTTCACCCAGCAGCACGAAGTAGCCAAATACGCCCGCCTAGTTCCACTGGCCGAGATTGCTGACAACGACTACAACCTCAATATCCCGCGCTATATCGACGCCAGCGCTGCCGAAGACCTGCAAGACATTGCCGCTCACCTGCAAGGCGGCATTCCAAACCGCGACATCGATGCGTTGGCCGCCTATTGGCAGGTTATCCCAGCGGTACGTGCCAGCCTGTTTGCCCCGGCACGAACGGGCTACAGCCAGCTGCATGTGGCCATTGGCGAGATCAAACCAGCTATCTTTGCGCACCCAGAATTCACCGACTTCAACAAAACTATTACCGAACTGTTCGAAGGCTGGAAAAACCGCAATCGTCCGCATTTGCACGCCATCGCAATTGGTGACAAACCCAAGACCTTGATCGACAACCTGGCCGAGGATCTGCTAGCCAGCTTTGCTCAGGCGCCATTGCTGGATGCTTACGACGTGTACCAGCACCTGCTCGACTATTGGGCCACAGTCATGCAGGACGATCTCTACCAACTGGTCAGCGACGGTTGGCAGGCGCTGATTGTTGATGGAGCTAACCAAGGCCAACCGAACACCGATTTGCTGCCGCCAGAGCTGCTGATCAAACGCTACTTTGCAACTGACGCCGCAGCAATCGAACAGCTGGAAGCTGCCCGCGACGCCTTTAGCCGCCAGCTAGAAGAGCTAGACGAGGAGCACGGCGGCGAAGATGGCCTGTTTGCCGAAGGTAAAACCGACAAAGGCAAGCTCACCGCCAAAAGCGTGAAAGACCGCATAAAGGTAATCAAAAACGACCTAGATGCTGCCGATGAGCGTACCGCTCTTGAGCACTATCTAACCGTGCTAGAGCAGGAAGTCGTCGCCAGCAAAAAGGTTAAAGATGCGCAGAAGGCCCTCGATATCAAAGTCGCCAAGCAATACGCCCAACTCTGCGACGCCGAAATCAAAGCTTTGGTGATTGAAGACAAATGGCTGGCGACCTTGGCCGTGGATGTGCAGACCGAACTGGATCGTGTCTCCCAAACCCTCACCTCGCGCATCCGCCAGTTGGCCGAACGCTACGCGATACCCTTGCCGCAATTGACTGTCGAGGTCGAGGCTTTGGCAGCCAAGGTGAGTGAACATCTGGCCAAGATGGGCTTTGAGCTATGAATGCGCAGGTGAGGCAGGGGTATAAACTGACTGAGGCTGGGGTGATTCCAGAGGATTGGGACGTCGCCACAATCTCCGAGACAATGAAGCTAATAAATGGCTGCGCTTTTAAACCTTCGGAATGGTCAGATTTTGGGCTGCCAATCATACGCATTCAAAATCTTAATGATGCCGGAGCGAGCTTCAATTACTTTCCCGGCTCAATTAATGAGCGGAATCGAGTCGTAGAAGGTGATCTTTTATTTGCATGGTCTGGCACGCTTGGTTCATCGTTTGGCGCAAGAATTTGGCCGGGGCCTGAAGGTGTTTTAAATCAACACATATTCAAAGTAATTCCTGATCAGAAAAAACTGTCTACCGAATACGCCTATATTGTTTTTTCGCGCATTGAGGAGGAAATAGCTAAGAAAGCGCATGGCTTTAAGTCTTCGTTTGTCCATGTAAAAAAATCTGACTTAGACTCAACATTTCTTCCAATGCCCAGTATTGCTGAGCAGCGCGCCATCGCCATAGCTTTGTCCGATATGGACGCCCTGATTAGTGGCCTAGATCAACTAATCTCCAAAAAGCGCGACATTAAACAAGCCGCTATGCAACAACTCCTCACCGGCCAACAACGCCTGCCGGGGTTTGGTGGGGAGTGGCAGGTTAAGCGGCTTGGTGAAATATGCGGAATGAAAAGTGGCGAAGGAATAACTAGCTCAGATATTGATGAGCACTCAAAATATCCTTGTTACGGTGGAAATGGTCTGCGCGGGCAGGCAAAAACATATACTCATGAGGGAGCGTATGTCCTGATTGGCCGCCAAGGGGCTCTATGTGGGAATGTTGTCGTCACCCGAGGAAGTTTTTTTGCGTCTGAGCATGCAATCGTTACTACACCTTTTAATAGTATTGATGTGTCATGGCTAGCTTTGGTGCTGCGCGATATGAATTTAAATCAGTACTCTGAGTCGTCAGCTCAACCAGGATTATCTGTAGTGAAGCTACTAACGCTTCCTTGTTCGACTCCTCCACTGGAAGAACAAATCGCCATAGCTACCATCCTCTCCGATATGGACAGCGAACTAACTGTCCTCGAAACACGCCGTGACAAAGCCCGACAAATCAAGCAGGGCATGATGCAAGAGCTGCTGACCGGGAGGATTCGTCTGCTATGAGCACCATTACCCCGCATTACCGCACCGTGCAGCAGTTGTTGCAAAGCCAGTCATTCTCCATTGACGAGTACCAGCGTGAGTACAAATGGGAACGAGAAAATATCGAAGAACTGCTGGGCGACCTACGCGACAAATTTTTGAGCTGCTACCAAGAAGGCGACAAGACCAAGGAGGTCAGCAATTACCTGAGGATTATATGAGTACAGTCGGCCAGATTGAACGTAAGACCCAAGACCGCGTGGTTGCGCTGCTCCAGCACACGCTCGGCTATGAGTATCTGGGTGACTGGGCGGATCGCGCCGGCAACGCCAACATCGAGCAAGAGCTGCTGCGCATCTGGCTGACCAAGCAGGGCGTAGACACCACACTGATTACCCGTGCCTTGTTCGAGCTGACCAAGGTGGCCGCCGATGCCAGCAAGAGTCTGTATGACCGCAATAAGGCTGTGTATGAGCTGCTGCGCTACGGCGTGCGGGTCAAACCTGAGGTGGGCGAGAACACCCAAACGGTGTGGCTAATCGACTGGAAAAATGCCGAGAACAATCACTTCGCGCTAGCTGAGGAAGTGACGGTTATGGGCGCAAACGCTAAGTCCAGCACCAAGCGCCCGGATATCGTGCTGTACATCAACGGCATCGCCTTAGCCGTGCTGGAGTTGAAACGTTCTCGTACGGCAGTCAATCAGGGCATTCGCCAGAACCTAGATAACCAGAAGCCTGAGTTTATCCAACCGTTCTTTTCTACCATGCAGTTGGTGATGGCGGGCAACGACACACAGGGCATGCGCTACGGCACCATCCAGACAGGTGAGAAGTATTTCCTAACCTGGAAAGAAGACAGTCCGGTCGAGAACCTTCTGGATCGCCATCTGCAGCAGGTGTGCAGCAAACGCCGTTTGCTGGAGTTGGTGCACGACTATGTGGTGTATGACAGCGGGGTGAAAAAGCTCTGCCGGCAGAATCAGTATTTCGGTGTGCGTGCCGCGCAGGATCACTTGCGCCGCCGTGAAGGTGGGATCATCTGGCACACCCAAGGTAGTGGTAAGTCACTGACCATGGTCTGGCTGGCCAAGTGGATTCGTGAAAACGTCCAGGACTCTCGGGTACTGATCATCACAGACCGTACCGAACTGGACGAGCAGATCGAGAAGGTCTTTACCGGGGTCAATGAGCAAATTTACCGCAGCCAGAGCGGCGCTGACCTGATCGCCAAGCTGAACCAGCCGGCGCCTTGGCTATTGTGTTCGTTGGTGCATAAATTCGGCAGCCGCGAAGAAGACGATTCGGATAATCCGGATATCAAAGGTTTCCTCGAGGAACTGCGTAAGAACCTACCGGCTGACTTTCGCGCCAAGGGCGATATCTATGTGTTCGTCGATGAGTGCCACCGCACCCAGTCTGGCGAACTGCACAAGGCGATGAAGGCGATTCTGCCCAATGCGCTGTTTGTCGGCTTCACCGGCACGCCGCTACTCAAGGCGGACAAGCAAAAGAGCATCGAGGTGTTTGGAGGCTACATCCACACCTACAAGTTTGATGAGGCCGTTAAAGATGGCGTGGTGCTGGACTTGCGCTACGAAGCCCGCGACATCGACCAGAACATCACCTCGCAGAAAAAAATCGATCAGTGGTTTGAGGCCAAAACTAAGGGCCTAAATGACTTGGCCAAGGCCCAGCTGAAGCAGCGCTGGGGCAGTATGCAAAAGGTGCTGTCGAGCCAGTCGCGGCTGGAGAAAATCGTCGCCGACATCATGCTCGACCTAGCCACCCGTGACCGCTTGGCCAATGGCCGGGGCAATGCCATGCTAGTCACCAGCAGCATCTTCGAGGCCTGCAAATGCTACGAGCTATTCGCCAAGGCCGGTATGGCCGATACCTGCGCCATCGTCACCAGCTACAAGCCATCGCCAGCCGACATTAAGGGCGAGGCTACCGGCGAGGGGCTGACCGAGAAACTGCGTAAATACAACATCTACAACCAGATGCTGAGTGGCAAAGATCCAGAGGTGTTCGAGAAAGAGGTCAAGCAGAAGTTCATCAAGGAGCCAGGGCAAATGCGCCTGCTGATTGTGGTCGATAAGCTGCTGACTGGCTTTGATGCGCCTTCAGCCACCTACTTGTACATCGACAAACAGATGCGCGACCACGGCCTGTTTCAGGCCATCTGCCGGGTCAACCGCCTCGATGGTGAAGACAAGCAATACGGCTACATCGTCGACTACAAAGATCTGTTCAAACAGCTAGAAAACTCCATCGGCGACTACACCAGCGGCGCGCTGGATGGTTTCGATAAAGCCGATGTCGCCGGCCTGCTGGAAGATCGTCTCAGTAACGCCAGCGATGACCTTGAGGATGCGCGGGAGACCATCAAGGCGCTGTGCGAGCCAGTTGATCGGCCACGAGATACGCCGGCTTACCTGCGTTATTTCTGCGGATCTGAATTGGGCAATGCCGAACAGCTCAAGGCCAGCGAGCCGCGTCGGTTGAATCTTTACAAGATGACCTCTGCCTTGATCCGCTGCTTTGCCAGCGTGGCCAACGAACTTGAAGAAGCGGGCTACAGCGCCAAGCAAATTGCTGAGATCAAAGACGAAGTCGATCACTACAACAAGGTACGCGATGAGGTGAAGGTTGCCAGCGGCGACTACATCGATCTAAAGGCTTATGAGCCCGACATGCGCTTTTTGATCGACACCTACATCCGTGCTGAAGAGAGCGAAAAAATCTCGGCGTTCGATGATATGTCGCTGATTCAACTTATCGTCGAGCGCGGCGTTGATGCGGTAGAAGCGTTGCCCAAGGGCATTCGCGGCAGCCAGGAGGCTGTGGCAGAAACCATCGAGAACAACGTGCGCAAGCTGATCATCGATGAGTCGCCGATCAACCCAAAGTATTACGAGACCATGTCGTCCTTGCTGGATGCCTTGATCGCCAAGCGCAAAGAAGACGCCATCAGCTATCAGGAGTATTTGCAGGAGGTTGTGGAACTGGCCAAACAGGCCAAGAACCCCAGCAGCACCAGTAGCTATCCCTCGAACATGAACACTGGAGCACGCCAGGCGCTGTACGACAATCTGGATAAAAATGCCGGGTTGGCGTTGGCGGTCGATAATGCGGTGCTGGCTAGCCGTCAGGATGATTGGCGCAACAATGCCTTCAAGGTACGCAAGGTGCGCCTGGCGCTTAAAGAGGTGCTTGATTCGTCCGGCCAAGATGCGGCAGAACTTGCCGGCGAGTACCACTCAGGCTCCGCCCAAAAGGCCTTGGATAAGCTGCTTGAACTGGTAACGAGCCAACGTGACTACTGACAGCCATAACATCACTGTCAGCGGACTGAGCGTTGAAGTGGTTCGCAAGAACATTAAAAACCTGCACTTGGGCGTTTATCCGCCCTTGGGCCGGGTGCGCGTGGCGGCACCATTGGCTGTCAGCGACGATGCTGTGCGCTTAGCAGTGGTTGGTAAACTCGGCTGGATCAAACGCCAGCGCGCCAAGTTTCAAGCCCAGCCGCGACAATCCCAGCGCCGCATGGTCAGCGGCGAGAGCCATTACTTTATGGGCCAGCGCTATCGTCTACGTGTAGTCGAAGGCAGTACACCGATGAGGGTCGCGTTGCGGGGCAAGGCTTCGCTAGATCTGTTCGTGCGCCCGGAGACCAGTACGGGGCGACGCGAAGAACTGCTACAAGCCTTCTACCGTGCCGAGCTGAAAAATCTAATCCCCCCGCTGCTAGATAAATGGCAGCCGATCTTGGGGGTTGAGGCGAACGCTTGGGGCATCAAGAAGATGAAAACAAAGTGGGGCACTTGCAACATCGCCGCCCGCCGCCTCTGGCTCAACCTGGAACTGGCCAAAAAACCGATCCAGTGCCTGGAATACATTCTCGTCCACGAATTGCTTCACTTGATTGAACGCCACCACAACGACCGCTTTCGCAGCCTGATGGATCAGTATCTGCCGCAATGGCAGGCGCATCGAGATGAGCTAAATAGCTCATTGTTGGCCGATGAGCGCTGGGATTACTGATCAGAGCTGTCTACGCTCACTTTTGCATTGGGTGCGCGGTTGCGATTCCCCCGATGTAAGCGTCCAGCCAACACACCTTGCTGACCTCTACATACCTAGACCCAGAAATGCACATCCTTACCCTGAGGATCGCTTCGCGTCACACACCCGAGGCAGGAGCCGTATCCAGTAGTTCCGCACGTACAGATCTCTGTGCGGGGGGCGGCAGGTAACAGCCGTCCCTACCGCGCCCCCCCCGATGGCTGCCTGATTCAGCTAACTGCTGCCGTCATGGTTCGAGCACAGCGTATTTACCGTGAATATGGCCCAGGGCATATATGGCTGGGGGGTCGAGAATCAACCTGGTGTGGGATGTTACAGCTAAGAGCATCGGCCACATCTTGAAGGCGACCGATGCTCCAACCGACCTAGAAGGGCGATTCCTCTCCAAAGAGAATCTTGATCACATCGGTATGACCTGGAAGCGCCAGCCTGATGTTGCGTCGAAGCTTCTCGTCCACCTCTTTGTGAAGCCGGATTTTACCAATGGCCAGTGCAGTGATGAACTCCATGGAAGCATCACCCCGCTCGAAACCGTGGCCCTGAACAACGCGCAAGATGATGTCAGCCATAGACGCGCTGTGCGTTTCATGGGCGCTGTAATCAAGCTCAGTGGGCAGCGCAGCTCTGAGGAACGCCCCTTGAATGATCCCGTCGTCGTAGCGAGAGAATATCTCGGGGGAGAGCAGTACCTGTTGAAGTTCACCCGACTCCAGTCGCTTCGATTGATCGATTTTGGCGCCTTTCCGGGCGTTCTGCAGGATCCACACAATCGTCAGGAAAATATCAGTACACGCGGCCACGGTGACATCGTTAGCTCCGCTGACAAACGCGAAGCCTTTTGTAAGCTTCATCTGACCCGGTTGGTAGCTGCTCGGCCAGAACGCGGCCTCGGAAAGCCCATCAGTAGTAGCCTTATCGAAAGCCTCGATACGCGTTTTTACAACATCAGATACGCCTTCTTCTCCAAATGAAAGCAAACGGTTGAGCAGCTTCTGTTCTTGGTGCCAGTGATTGTTGCAAGCGAGGCTGGCGGCCGGGATTTCGATGAAGGATTTGAAGACATACTTCCGACTCCCTTTCGGCGGCTGCGTGAGGTTCGAAGCAAGCTCATCCATCAGCTCATGCGAGCGGCCCAGAAGGGCACCTACGAGGTAAACGCGAGTGCCAGCCTCTTGGGCAGACCTGAGGCGACGACTGATGCTCAGGAGCAATGTGCCTCGTTCTGCTGCAGCAGCAACGATGATCACCGATCCGTTGAATTTGGTCTTGGGGTCGAAGGCTGAGGCGCTTACCACATCACAGTTAAGGCCCCTTGCCTCGAGGAATGCCAGGGCGTCCATGGCCATCTTCTTACTGGCACTGTCGTCGTCATGGATGATGAGCGACGTTGAGGCAGGAGACTCCTCCATAAGCATTTTCTCGAACCATTTTTCGAAATCCCCAGTGCGCACAAACTTGTCCTTGTCTACCTGCACGGTTCTGTAGCGTTCTCTTTGGGGGATTTGGCTGAAGCACGTGAACAAACCTTTGCCCATGAACGAGAAAAACTTGGTCTGAAGCCCTTCTGGTAGGTGACCCATGCCAATGTTGAGCACCCGAGTTTCGGTGTGCTGTGCAACAAATCGTTCGCCATGGATGCGAATGAGCTTACGACCTTCGGTTGACTCACTCTCGGCTACAGATTCGAAGTCCTCGGGCTTCTCAATGGCATGCAGCACGGTGCACGAATCAGATTGGCTGACGAAAGACAGGAAGGTCGCGACTCGGGTGGGTGGAGCGCCGTTGACCTTAACCCACTCCTTGGCGAGTCCACAGTTGGTGGAGGCCGAGATCAGGCATAGTGATGCGGCCGCATCGACCAGGCTACCATCGCTCAAACCGTCGTGTGAGTGAAACGACTTGATGCTGGAGATCGTTTGGTTGCCGAATTTCGTTTGGAACAGCTGGATCGAGAGCGCCACTGGTAGGAACGCCATGGTGTCCAGGTAAATTGTCTCAGGCTCACTCATGCCGTCGCTGGAGGCATTTTTGATCACTTTGAGGCAGCAGAACGCCAAGAAGTGCGAGTGCAGCGTTTCAGTAAGCAGGTTCTCAGCGCGGATGAAATAGTTGGACGCGCGTGAGGAGGGTTTCGAGAACAAAAAACCAGCAGGCGCCTTGGTCAGCACGGATGTGCATTTGACGAGCTTCTGCATTCCAGCCTGGACAAAATTCTCGGTGGCTCGGGTGATGAGCTTGCCGATACCTTTGTCGGCGCCGGCGACTTTTACATACTTCGAGATTTCTCCGTGCTCGTTGAAAAAAGAGAATCCATAGGATGGTGTCCCGCCGTTGGAGCGTCGCTCCAGAGCAATCGCAATGGCTGACGACTTGTCAGCACACTGACCCTTGATCCATTCACGATGACAATCGGGTACTAAAAAGGTGACATGATCCGGCAGGATGTAGTCGTTTAGCCGATTCTGCAGGGCTTCGGTGATATGAGCGTCTGTGATTCGCTCTGGGCCGTTGAAAAAAACCACCACGTGCGCTGGTTCAGCGGTAGGGGAAGGGGTCAGGGTTACTTCAAAATCGAACAAGTCAGGCATCTCAGTTCACCGGAATGCAGATGGTGAATACAGTGCCTTCAGCTGCCACTAGCTCACGGTCACCGCTCCAATTTTTGGGGTTAAACTCTACGACTTGGTCTTGGCCTTGGAATGCCTGATACAAGCAAACCCTCCCAGTGCGGAGACGAACGTAGGCCTTCAGCTTGTTGAGCGCCTGGACTGCGTTGTGCAGGCCCATACCAGAGGTCACTGAATCTTTGGTCGTGACATGTTTTTTGAAGCATTCCAGGGTTGCCTCAAGCTCCACTGCTAATGGGAGATCGTTGAGAGCCTCGACGGGAGCGCCTTGTTTCGCCGAGAGCCAGCGTCGTGCTAGGCCGGGGCCGCTGTCGATGACTGAGATCTCAATGAATTCGAGAAAATCCGCGTCCTTAAGCATGTTTCGCATCACGAACAAGGCGAACTGTGGCTCCTTGTCCGAAACTAGGTGAATGTCTTCCTTCTTGATCCTCCCGGATTTCACTGAAGTGCCTCTAAGACCCTTCTTGTACTTCACCCCATGCACATCCGTGACTGAGTGCTGATCCGCGTTGGCTATCAACTCGGCAAGCACGCTGCCCAAGGCAGGTAGGCCGCCCCTGTGAAGTGATTTCTTGTCCTGCTTGCTATGCATCAGCGCGGATGACATTTCCAAGAGGCTTGCGAAGGAGGAGTGGGAGTGGATCTGAGGGCTCGTCCCTCCGTAGTAGAAGGGCTTTATGAACTCCATCTTCGCGAAGTTAATGCTGAAGAGGTTAATGGCGGTAGGGCGCGCTCCTCGTTCGCTCGAGGTATTACGAAGATCGCCGTCGTACATCGCTTCGATCAAGGGCTTGATCACAGTAAGTGCGGCGCGCTTTTCTATCGTTTCATGCGCCTCGGTCTCGATGCGAGAAGACATGATCAGAGCCGCGAGGCCAGCTGCAGTCTGGCCGAGTTGCAGAATCCGATCTGGAGCGTTTTCAGCACCCGCATACAGATGTAGGACACTTTGCTCGTGTGTGCGGGCCCAACTGATCACCAACTGTGCAAGCGCCGCATCGACCCCAAATAAGCCACCGTGACTCATGGTTTTTGGGAGACGCAGGGACGCATCCTCCTGGCAAAGCGGGTATAGGTCTTCGATTTCGTATGTGTTCAGAGTCTTGGCGATTTTCATCAGCACCTCAAACAGTCCATCGTTCCGAGTGCTGAACCAGATTTCTGGACACACCCAGTCAAATCATATCGCCAGCCGTCATTGGCGCGATAGGTGGTTTAGGCTTTCGATGCCAAAGCATAGGCCGGGGATGTCTACCTTTCCTGGGGCAGTCCAGGAAGGACATCTGGATGAAGTTCACGCTTCTTACCTTCCTTCGTCATAGACTGAATGTCTGACGTCCGGATCAGGCACCCGTCCATCCTCAAGCCTTTGGCCCAGAGGGCCGGCGCGCTCCGCTTGCAGTGCATACACAAGTGGGTGATGCGCCGGAATGCAGGACGCCTTGAGGTACACTGGTCTTTTCTTCACTTGTGGAATCAGGATGACAACGGAATGGCGAGCATCCGCTTGGGGGCGGTTGCTGACAAAAACTGAGCGATGGCGTCTACATGTCGAGGACGACCAGCTTTTTTTGAGAGTTGGCGACGTTGTTGTCGAGGTTCAGCCTGAGAATCTTCCTACTGTAGAAATCAACCGTGGGGTGCTGTGGACGGATATTACCCTCCGCCAAGGCCGCACATTCCATGTTGATGGATTACCAAACTCGAAGGAGTCTTTGTTTCGTGAAGAAATAGGCCGGCTCCTCACAATCACTCGCCGACAGCGCTTTCAAGAGTGCTACTCGTCCATTCGAACCTGGTTAAACGCTGTCGCCGAGTCTTTGCACACGGCTGATTCGAAGTGTTTGTGGCTGACTCATGAGATGCAGCAAGAGCTGCTAGCAGCTAAGCCGACTCTGAACCTTGACGATCAAGCGTTAAACAAGCTGTTCCAGACCTCAGAAGTTCAGTCTTCCTTGCCAGATGCCGACACGACCGTTGAGCGGGATCTGGAGAACTGGATGTGCGACTGGCCTGCGGCTTGGGCGCAGCGAAACGACGATCACATGCTTCGGGAGCTTGAGGCATGCAAGGCTCTGTTGGCAGGGGTGGAAAGCAAGCCTCTCACTGACGAACAATCGCGGGCGGTGATCTGCTTTGATAACCGAGTTCAGGTCATCGCCTCTGCAGGCTCGGGAAAAACCTCGACGATGGTGGCCAAGGCAGTTTATGCCCTGCACCGAAAATTGGTCTTCCCCAGCTCTATCGTGATGTTGGCTTTCAACAAATCTGCTGCCGAAGAGCTTCAGGCACGAGTTGCACTATCGCTTGAGCGTGTTGCTATCGAAGATGTAAAGATCGAGACCAAGACCTTTCACTCCCTAGGGCTATCAATCATTGCCGAGGCTACCGGGCGCAAGCCTCATGTTCCTGAGTGGGCGGTGGAGAATATCCTAGGCTTTCAGAAGCTCGTTACCATCGTCGATGACCTCAAGAATCAATCAGAAGATTTCAGAGCGGAGTGGGATCTGTTCAGACTGGTACTGGGGCGAGACATCCCTGCAGCCGGTGAGGATCAATTATTTGAGGCCTGGGACAAGGAAGGACAAGGTCGCCTTGTTTCGCTGAACGGTGACCATGTGGCGAGCCAAGAGGAGCGTGTCATCGCGAACTGGCTTTTCTACAACGGTGTCGAGTATCAGTACGAACGCTCTTACGAGTATGACACCGCCACCGTCGTGTACCGTCAATATTTTCCAGACTTCTTCTACCCTGAAATCAACCTCTACCACGAGCACTTCGCCCTGGACGCATCGGGTCAGGCACCGGAGCATTTCAAGTGCTACGTTGAGGGTGTGAAATGGAAGCGTGAGACCCATCAAAAAATGGGTACAGCTCTCATGGAGACGACCTCACATCAGCTGCACAGCGGCGAGATATTCAAGCACCTGTCCAATGAGCTTACCGCTCGAGGCTTGGTTCTTGATCCAAATCCAGACCGTCCTATCCCTGCCAAGGGGATGGTGCCGATGGAGCACGCCGATCTGGTCAAATTGATCCGAACGTTTATCACTCATTTCAAGAGTAATAGCCTAACGGTCGATTCCCTTTATGAGCGACTCCAAGACCTGCCGACAGATGCCTTCAGATATAGATTTGAGGCTTTTCTGAAGCTAGCAATTCCGGTACTTAACGGCTGGAACATGGCTCTGTCCTTAGAGAAAGGAATCGACTTTGAGGACATGATCAACATGGCTGCTGAGGTGTTAGAGCGAGGTCATCCTTCTCCCTACAGCCTGGTAATGGCGGACGAATATCAGGATGCATCGAGAGCTCGTGCGCGTCTGTGTCGGGCTTTAGTAGCCGAGCCAGGCCGGCATCTTTTTGCTGTTGGTGATGACTGGCAGTCTATCAACCGCTTTGCAGGTGCAGACATATCTGTCATGACCGGCTTCCGGGAGTGGTTTGGGCACGGTCAGATTTATCGACTCGAGACAACATTCCGATGCCCTCAAGAGATCTGTGACGTGTCGAGCCGGTTCGTCTCCAAAAACCCGTCGCAGCTTGCCAAACGAGTCACGTCGGTGACTCCCGCTTTGGATGTTCCGATTCAGGCGTTTCAAGTCCCAAGCAGGAACGAGATTCAAGGGGCCATTCATCACTACCTTTCAGACCTACATGCTCGCTTGACTGAATGTACGGTGCCTTTAGGTAGGAACGGAAAAGTTACTGTCTTCATCCTAGGTCGCTACAGAAACGACCGGCAGTACATTCCTGAAAACTGGCAATACGATTTCGGAGATCTCCTGGACGTCAGATTTAAGACCATCCACACCTCCAAAGGTGATGAGGCTGAATACGTTATCCTACCTGGCATGGTCTCCCGAGGCTTTCCCAGCATCAAGAGCGATGACTCTCTGCTTGAGCTTGTCATGCCAGCTGGAGACACCTACCAGCACAGTGAGGAGCGGCGGCTGTTTTACGTAGCTCTAACCCGCGCTCGTCGTTCCGTAGCAATGTTCACCATCATGGGAAAAAACTCACCTTTTCTCGATGAAATGGTCAAGGAAGGCGCTATTAAAGTTACAAGCATCCGGGGTAAGCCGATAAAGGAAGATCGGTGCCCAGTCTGCAAAACGGGCGTCATTGTTCCGCGCCAAGGGCCATATGGAGAGTTCCGCTCATGCTCGAGTTACCCCATGTGCGGTCACAAGCCTAAGCAACAGCGGAAAAACTCTAATACTATGCCGTCGAAATCAGCGCGTGGCCCCTGGTAATCTGCTCGGCTCATACTAGCTTGGGCCGGCTGCAGCAGGTTCAGGTCAATTCTGACGAAGCTCATCCATAGATAGTTCGACCCGAGCCCGCTCTTCGTGATAGGGCTTTGGCTTGTCCGTTAGCTTGAAAACTAAACCTTCGGAAGCTTCATATTCGCCATGCACTACGAACAGATCTCATCATTGGAAGAATTTCTTTCTCAAGTTGAAAAACGCCTTTTGGATCCTGAGCAGCGAGTAAGCGTGTCGTTCCCAGCTACCGCGACCGCACCCTGGGACGCTGATGCTTTGGCGCACGCGAATACTTCGATACTGAAAAGCGTTTCAGGATCCGCAAATGTATACGCCATTTTTACCGGTGAATGTGGTGAAGCAGAACGCTCGCTCAGGTATTTCGGGAAGACGACTAGGAAGCTGGCACGGCAAAGGATAAGGAACCATCTCTTCCGAAAAAGCGAGCAGACAGGGTCGAAGTTGGCTGAGGTTTTAGCACATGCAACTGGCGGTGGAACAGTAGAGATCGCTTGGATTGAAGTGCACCCAGAGTCGCTCAGAAACTACCTTGAGGAAGAACTGATCATTCGGCATCCCGAAGCTGACTGGAACAGAGAGAATGGCGGCAAGACCAACACTTCGTCCGAGGCTCTTGGCCTTGCCCTGGAAGATACGGCAACGTGACATTCTAAGTTTGAGGGCGCGAGAGCCCGTCAGAGCCAAAACCCGGCGTGTCCGGGGTCTGGTTTACGACAGCCGTCCCCCGAAGCGGGGTAAGTCCAAACAACAGCGATGCAGCGGCTACTGGAAGCGGCGAGGCGTTGGGAAATACCGGTCGCCCGCTATATGTATGAACTCACGCAAGCTTCGTCGTCCTACATCACGTCGGAACGTCGCAATGACGTACTTGGAGTTGACCGTGCTGATCACCCAGAACCTACCTTCCTTCCTGACAGACTGAATGTCCGATGTCCGGATCAGGCGACCATCCGAGTACCGTGAGTATGGCCCTGGGCATATATGGCTGAACACAACACCAACGGCGCTGCAGGCGTAAATATGGACATTTACCAGAAACGCTGTAACCAACCCGTCGTAGTCTTGGCTTGCCGCTTTAGCTATGCGAATCAGGTCAAAGTCCGAGTAGCGCTTTACGTGCAAATCGACCGCGACCGTGTTGATTTCCGCCATGTCTACAACCCCCTCAACGCAGAAGGCACATCCGTGGCTGAAGAACTGCGCCGGTACAACTCCTTCACCCCGGTCAGGGAGTCAACATCGAGGTCACGCTGATGCGTATTGACGTACACCTCACCGCTTTCGACCTCCAAGATACAGATCGGCACCTCTGCCTTATTCAGTCCCATAGACAACGAGGTCAGTTTCTCCATCTTCCAGCTTGAATCCTTGTTCATCCAGCCGGGCGTCACAACTTGGACTTCCTGAACAACCAAGCTCTCGCCCTGAGCAATCAGCAGCTCGACCAGGCGCGGCTCATCGTTCAGCATCTCTTCGTACGCCACAAACCTATCTTCATGCCGACGCTTCAGGCTTACGTGATACCAATGGGTGGCCAAGCTTCTCGACACTGCGTGAAAGTGGGTGAGGCCGTCGCCGAACATCCCAACTCGGCCGGCCTGGTCTTGCATGCTAATCCTGAACATCATGTATCTCGTTTGAAGCAGGCCCGCTCAGCGCACCTGCGATTAACATAAGCCGAATATTGTCTTCAGCGAGGCCTTCATCTCGCGTCCCTCGCCCACCAATACGTAGACCGTGTTTCGCGTCTCGAACAGGCAAACGCCATCGAATGATTTGCATAGGGTCGAGCGCACCCACCCTCCAGGTGGGAACCGTCCGTGGCCGTCGTAGATGACGCAATGCGAGTACATGAACATCGGCTCAAGGCCTGTTGCACGAACTCGGGCAAGCGACTCAGCAGGTTCGTCCACGTGGAAGATGAGCCAATCTTCGACGGTGCAGTACGCCTTGCGGGGAAAGCGCTCAGCCACTAATGCCTCTATCTCGGCAGGCGACAGCGACGTGCCAGCTGAGGAAACCTGGCCATCCTGCAGCAGTCCAGGCTCTGAAAAATTACCCATAAATTGCAGCTCCTAAAAACAGCGGAAAGAAAACGGAGCTTTCTGCGGCTGCAAATCAGCGAGCGATCACGGCTAAATGACCATCGCAATGACTATATACATTTGTTTGGTCTCAATCAAACCCGGCATACCGTCCTCTTTTTGGGAGGGGTTGCTCTGATGTCTTTGCGGAAGGCTTACGCGGCGACGCTGCAGTGGCTAAGGGTGCGGCGTGGCTTATCGCAAGCTGATTTTCAGGGCCAGGCTGATCAGGCTCACATCAGTAGATTGGAGGCGTCAAAGACTTCAGCCAGCGTCGATTTGAGCGCAGATCTAGCTCAAGCTTTGGGCCTGAGGCCTCTGTCGTTTCTTACGCTTGTAGCTGCGGCTAATGAGGGTAAGACGGCCCGCTCTGCTTTGGATGAAACGCTTGCCGAATTGCTGCAACTCGGCGTATTGGATGAGGTTCTGCCAAGTGAGCCAAAAAGGCTTGTCCCTCCCCAAACAGCGGCTGTAGTAGAGAAACTCAGCAAGGTGCAGGAACTGAAAAGCGCTGGACTCTCGCAAACTGAAGTCAGTAAGCAGTTAGGAATGCCCAGAACTACCGTCCGGCGACTCTGGAGTGCTGAAGATTGATTCACGGGGTGTTCAAACCCATCACTCATGAAGGTATCAGCGCTGATGGTTCCGTGGTGGGTACTGATCACAGTGAACTCCTGGTACGTCCTTGCCACGTTTCAGAGAGGCAACGGACATGCGAGTCTTCGCCAGTGCCAGCCCATGCTCTAGTATGCTTGTGACCGCCCGGCCAGCTCATGCCCAACATAAACTCTCCGAACGGCATACCACCAACAAGCGCACGCTCGCCAAACAGTCGTTGCGCTTGACGCTGACGATCCCGGCTTAAGTAGTTTTGAACGGTTTGAAAAGCTTTTCCGGTGCAAGAAACAGCCTCCCTCGTGTCCGAGAGAAGGCAACGTAGAGTTTGTTTTTTGTCTGTGGTGGGAGCGCGGCAAGCGAAGATGTTTCGTAGACCTTCCAGTGAGTAGCACCTAGCACAACGCACACATCGTTGTAGTGATCCAGCCCTTTACTGGCGCCCCAGTTGTTGGACAGACATCTGTACTTGTAATGCTCCTGGTAGAACAGCTTCACCACGCTGGCGTCCGCGTGCACGGCGTTAGCATCCGCTTGACTGGCCAGAGGAATGATTTGGGTTTCATACGTATGCTGTGACTGCATATCAATCTGCAGATGTGCACGAATAAAATCACATACGGTGACTCCACACCTCCAGCTTCGACTCAATGTCTCTTTGTCGACAGTAACTCCCGCCTTTTGAAAAAGCTTTTCGTATTTCCCAATGTCAGCGTGTAGTGAGCTGTTCACGTTTCCATCACGACTGGTGTCGAACGTATGTTGGTAGAAGTCACCTACAAACAGCATCTCAAGTTTGGCTTTCGCCAATGCCATTAGCAGGTTGAAGTCATGGCCCGCTAGATCTTGAACTTCGTCGACATAAAACTCATCGTAAAAGCGCTCCATTCGCGCCATCACGTCAGGAATTGCACCAGCGGTCTCTATGAGCTTTGCGAGGCGGTTGTGATACAGGCTGCCACTCGTAGTGGCGTAATACGCCATATTGTCCCGCTTGAGCTTTAGCGTACGGGCGTGCGGAGCTCGAAAGCTGATTCCTCGCGTCTCCAAATGTACCTGCAGCAGAGGGCGATAGCAGAAGCTATAGAGGAACGTGAAATAACTCAGCAGGTTGATGTTTTTTGGGACATGGCCAAACCGTTTGATGATGCTATCGCGCAAGTGGCGATAGTTGTTCTCAGTGTAGGTGATTATCAGTGCGCGCTTTTCTAGGCTCAGACGCTTCACTAGCAAGGTGGTTTTCCCTGACCCTGCCACAGCGAACATCACTCGTTTATCCATTGGATTGCCTCCGCGATGTAGGCAGGAACGGTGAGCTCGCCTGGCTTTCCCTTGAGCAGCTCAAACGCGGCTTCTGCCTTGTTTGCCAGCATGTATTCCAAGGGTGAAAGGGTTTTTCGTCCTGGGCCGAAGACGGCCTTGCAGGTTTCCACGTTGTCGTTGTGCAACCCTATTTCGAAGGTTGGACGGTCATTGTCTTTGTCGGCAAAGACTTTGGCATTGTCCGAAGCGAAGTCGACGTAGTTTTCTATGCAGTTTTTCTGATAATTCTTGTCATTGTCTCGAATGGCTGCGACTCGAATTCCAAGCAGGTTAGCGAGCTCCATGTACCTTTTGAAGCTGGTGCCGCCAATAGAGATTATGTGAACGTCATCGACATGCGGCAGACGCCCAGTGGTGCATTGCTTATAGAATTCTTCCACCAGGATGAATTCCGCATCACCTTCAACCAATATCACCTTCTTCGAAAGCGCGAACTCCAGGACATTGTTGTCCGGGGCCTTCATGAAGAATTCTGCGGTGTCAGGTGATAGGGCTTTAAGTGAGCCAGCAGCTGCATTCGGGCCGATCAAAAGGGCATGACGAAGATCAAGCCTTGAGCAAATATGGCTGCTGTGGGTTGCGATGAAAAGCTGTGTGCTTTCGTTCTCCGCTAGCTTGGCGACAAGTGCTTTCATAGAGGAATGGCTGAGATGGTTTTCAGGCTCCTCCAATAGCATTACATCTAAGCCTCCTTGCTTGTGCTTGCTCAGCGCAAATTCGGTCTTGATGAAGCACTGCCTTCCTTTCCCATGGTTCTCAAGCGGAATATTGTCTTCCGTGATGATTAGGTCAGTTTCCAGGTTCGACCGGACGCTACTCCGTACGTCAAACTGATACGCGGGTAGGTCAGCGTTGAGCGCTGCGAGATGTTGTCCTGTAAACGCATGCTTACCTTGGCGATACAGGTTCTCAAGCTTATAGCGGTCTTCAACGGGGGCGTTGAAAGCGTACACGGCTCGGGTGTATTCACGAGATGCGTGGTCGCCATCAATACGTGAACCGTCTAGCATCATGTGCTTGATGGGGCGGTTGAAAGCTGCATAGGGCCTGCCGGCGAACGTTTCAAACCGCACCGCGTAATATTCGAATGGGAAGTTCGGCTGATCATCAGCCAAGATGGCTTGCACCGCTTCGCCATACTCGGCCATCACCGCAAGGATCATGCGCACACCGTCAGTCTGGCGCTGGTGGGCGTTGTTGGTTCCATACAAGCTTTCGTCGTCACTTTCCTCTAGGAAAACGTCGACTATCAGCTCAGGTAGTTTCTCCAGGCTCTTCTCCCCAGCAAGGAACGTGGTCACAGAATCCTTGTTGAGCAGAGTTTCAGCACCCAGAGCTTCGATTCGATTGCGACTTCCACCGAGCGCGAGGTCTAGGGCGAGCAAAATGCTGCTTTTTCCTGCCTCATTGTTGCCAATCAGCACGGTTTTCCCAGGCTCGAAATCGAGCGTCAGAGATTTGAATTTTTTGAAGTTCTGGATTACCACTTTCCTTATGGTGTGCATGTCTAGCCCTGAGTTGGAAAAGTCAAAAAATGAGGGTGAACCACCTGAGGTGCAGAGTCAGGTTGGTTGCGGATTCATAGCCAGTACCTAGCTATCTGCAACGAAACCTATCGTCACGAGATGGCCTCGTCTACCGGTTTTTATGTCTCCAAAGCGCCGGGCGTGTTTTCCCCATCTGCACTTCATTGAAGTTCTGTTTGCAGGGTCAACTCCGTCTTGAGCACAAGGTCGGTAAGCGGATGGCGAACACAGCTAACTTCCTTGGCACCAAGAATGGCAAGCTGGTCTGTGACGACTTCGTTGGCTACAAAGCCAGCTTCGAGCTGGGCACCACCGAAATCGGCTGTGTAGAAGCGGGCTTTTTATTGTGCGCATCCAATGATGCTTTAATTCCAGCGTCGGGGGACGGTCGCTGGGCGCTGTTTAGCGCAAAATGATTTGTAAAGTTTTGGACTGATTTGAGCGACCAATCGACTGAAAATTTACAAAAAATGCTACGTTTTGATTTGTGTTGCGGACTATTTGGCTACAATAGCCCTATTCTGCGGCTGTTTCACTCACTCACGCGCTAGACTTATAGTGCTTTGTGGTATGCATTACCATTCTAGGTCTTGCCTTGGGCTTAACAGCTTCAGCGTTACCTAAAAAGCCCCGAGAGTTCTGCTCTCGGGGCTTTTTGTTTGCCTCAAAAATAATCCCCGTAAACGGGGATTATTTTTTACATAAACG
>Ga0302347_1001379_pt1 | contig 29559 bp, 25 predicted proteins | sample PhyWR1_FD_202178 | JGI IMG/M metagenome (GOLD analysis project Ga0302347, IMG submission 202178) | Leaf surface microbial communities from wheat plants in UC Gill Tract Community Farm, Albany, California, United States - DLSL W.R1 (v2)... | ecosystem: Host-associated > Plants > Phyllosphere >...
GATCATGCTCATTACAAAACTTCACGTCTTTTTTTACATAAAATCCATTAAGCGGCAGATAAATATGACATTCTGATAAAAATTAAATGAAATAATTAAAAACTATTTTGTGCTACCCGGCAGTCAATCTTACCGGGTAACACACCGCTGAACGGTCACTAGCTGAAAAACATTACTGAAACGCAAAGTAAACCAACAATAAGCGTAATGAGATTACCCAGTGAACGGTATGGCTTTAATGCGGCAATCAGATAGGTAGAGAGCGTTGGCATAATGAACAGGATCACTGCTATCAGCGGGCCGCTGATAGCGTAAATCATTGATATGGCATTAGGATTAATACAACAAACCATAAATGTTGTCAGCGAAATAAGAATAATCGACGTTGCCCGATGAAATGCCCGGCTTTTTTTTACGCCTATTTGCTCAAGAGACGATTTAACCATTTCGGTAGCACCTTCGATAACCCCAAAATAGGTGCCGAGAAACGATTTAGACATCGCGATGACGGCCACAATAATGCCGGAAATGGCCAGCCAGGTTGGCGAATTCGGCATCATAGAGAGCGCCGATAAAATCGTTACGCCTTCATCTCTCGCCGAATTGATATAGGACGGTGGGATTGACAGCAGGCAGCTAAACACAAAAAACAGCACGCTCAGGCAGATAATAAGGTAAGCCACCTTCATGATTTTTTTGCATTTATCCATGGCCTGCTCGCGATATTTTTCCTGTCTGTCGATGGCAAATGTGGAAATAATCGGCGTATGGCTAAAAGCAAAAACCATCACGGGGATGGAGATCCAGATCTGGTGCAGCGTATGACTATCAACGGTCATATTATCGGTCAGCAGGGTGGGCTGCCAGCTACCGGTGAGATAAAACGACAGAAACAGAAAATAGGCAATCAGCGGAAAAACTAACATGCCCATCACCCGGATCGTAGCCTGGCGCCCCATCAAAAAAATGGCATTTAGTACCAGCACTACGCCGAGGCTGGTCAGCATCCGCACACCGGTGGTTATCTCGCGATATTTGGCTATTTGCTCGCAAAGAGAGTTCGTAATGGCAACGGCATAGATAAGAATCACCACAAAGAAAGCGACAAAATAGAGTGCGGTGATAGCACTACCAATTTTCTTGCCGTAATAGTGCGTGACTGCACCGGTGATCCCTTCCCCGGCAGGTGTGTTGGCAGAGAGGATAAACTGGCACAGGGCTTTATGCGGCCAGTACGTAAGAGGATACGCCACCAGCGCGGTAATAAATAACACGACCGCACCGGCCGATCCCAGTTGAATGGGCAGAAACAGTGTACCTGCTCCGACGGCAGTCCCGTACAGGGCGAAACTCCACAGAGTCTCTTCTTTTGACCAAAATTTCGACATTAGATAGTTTTAAATAGCAGATAAGTGACAAAAAGAAGCGCAACTTACCATAGTTTGTTGGCCAATGGACATATTGTCATCAACGTTACATTTTGCCTGCGGTACGCGTCAGCTGATAATTAACAATCCATTGTGATAACACTCACTTATTTAAAACAATTAAGATAATTTAAATTAACAATGGACTACTATGCCCGGGGATATTCTCACTGAGGTCGTCATGAAAGAGGTCGTGATTGTAGGCGCTGTACGTACGCCCATTGGCTGTTTTCAGGGGACGCTGTCGCGCCTTTCTGCGGTTGAGCTGGGAAGCACTGTTATTCGGGCGCTGATCGAGCGTAGCGGTATCCAACCGCACAGCGTGGATGAAGTGATCCTCGGTCAGGTCCTGACGGCCGGTGCCGGGCAAAATCCGGCCCGCCAGTCGGCGTTACACGGCGGTCTGCCGAATACTATCTCTGCCATCACCATCAATGATGTGTGTGGTTCCGGACTGAAAGCGCTGCATCTGGCGACCCAGGCGATCCAGTGTGGCGAGGCCGATGTGGTTATCGCCGGCGGGCAGGAAAACATGAGCCGCGCGCCGCATGTTCTTACCGACAGTCGTACCGGCGCACAGCTGGGTAATAGCCAGTTGCTGGACAGCCTGGTTCACGATGGACTCTGGGATGCCTTTAATGATTATCACATGGGCATTACCGCAGAAAATCTGGCGCGAGAATACGGTATTAGCCGCGAATTACAGGATGACTGGGCGCTACGATCGCAGCATAAAGCGCGTCTTGCCATTGATTCCGGTCGTTTCAAAGAGGAGATCGTACCGGTTGCCACCGTGCGTGCCGACGGGACCCCATATTGGGTTGATACCGATGAGCAACCGCGTACCGATGCCAGTGCCGAAGGGCTGGCACAGCTTATTCCGGCATTTGACCGCGACGGCTCAGTGACGGCAGGTAATGCGTCTTCTATTAATGACGGTGCAGCCGCAGTCATGATGATGAGTGAAGCAAAAGCGCAGGAACTTAATCTGCCGGTACTGGCGCGCATCCGCGCTTTCGCCAGCGTAGGCGTGGATCCTGCCCTGATGGGTATCGCACCGGTCTATGCCACGCGCCGCTGCCTGGAAAGGGCTGGCTGGGCGCTGGATGAGGTGGATCTGCTCGAAGTGAACGAAGCCTTTGCCGCCCAGGCCATTTCAGTCGGTAAAATGCTGGAGTGGGATGCCAGTCGGGTGAACGTTAACGGCGGGGCTATCGCGCTGGGCCATCCGATTGGCGCATCGGGTTGCCGTATTCTGGTATCGCTGGTGCATGAGATGATGAAACGTCACTCCCGTCGCGGCGTAGCGACACTATGCATCGGCGGCGGCCAGGGCGTTGCGCTGGCGATTGAACGCGATTAATGCCGGCCAGCAGAGCAAAAAAAAGCCCTCAGTAATGAGGGCAAAGGCCAGTTACAGAAGTTTTTGTTTCACTCACTCATTCATGCCGACAAGACGGCGGCGGTTTATCTAAAAACCAGGTGTTAATTTATAGAAACATTGTTTCATAATCTGTGACGCTTGACTCATTTCATAAGAATTTCCTTAAGCCACGCCGGTAACCTTTTTACTTCTGTGACCCTCATCCGGATAAACTTCGCTTTTTTGCCAGTATCGTGCTTACCGCTGCTATTTCACAAAGGTTTATTAACTCTTTGTAATTTATCGTCTTTAATCACGCTGATTAAACGGGGTTTGCGGATTTTGCGATCGCAACGACATTTTTGAACATTAGTTGCAAAAAATTGAAACGTTGTTTTATTTATAATTGAAAAGCGGTTTCAGGAGGGCTAAGATGAGTGCATCAACCAGGCGAAACAAGAATTCGCTTCACGGGCCGCACTGGCTCACTGGCTCTCTTCTGGAGGTAACGTGGACATCAGACAAAGTATTCACAGCGCACATGCAAAAACCCTTGATACTCAGGGTCTGCGCGATGAGTTTTTAGTCGAAAAAGTGTTTGTGGCCGATGAATACACCATGGTGTACAGCCATATTGATCGCATCATCGTTGGCGGCATTATGCCGGTGGCGAAAAGCGTCTCCGTCGGGGGCGAAGTCGGTAAGCAGCTTGGCGTCAGCTATTTTCTGGAGCGCCGCGAGCTGGGCGTGATTAACATCGGCGGTCCCGGCACCATTACCGTTGATGGCACCTGCCATGAAATCGGTCATCGCGATGCTCTGTATGTGGGTAAAGGAGCAAAAGAAGTGGTGTTTGCCAGCATCAATGCGGAAACACCGGCCAAATTCTATTACAACTGCGCCCCGGCCCATACCGCCTATCCCACCAAAAAAGTGACGCCTGCGGAGGTATCACCGGTGACGCTGGGTGATGACCTCACCAGTAACCGTCGTACCATCAATAAATACTTTATTCCGGACGTGCTGGAAACCTGTCAGCTCAGCATGGGCCTGACCGAGCTGGCTCCCGGCAATCTGTGGAACACCATGCCGTGCCATACCCACGAACGCCGCATGGAAGTGTACTTCTATTTCAATATGGATGAAGACACCTGCGTTTTCCACATGATGGGACAGCCGCAGCAAACACGACACATTGTGATGCAAAACGAGCAGGCGGTAATTTCGCCAAGCTGGTCGATTCACTCAGGCGTCGGGACCAAAGCCTATACCTTCATCTGGGGTATGGTCGGTGAAAACCAGGTCTTTGATGATATGGACCACGTCGCCGTTAAAGATTTGCGCTAGTCGCACCCGCTATTCGCATAGTGAGCCTGTTATTACAGGCTCTGAAAGATAAGGAATAAAAAATGATTCTGGAAGCATTTTCTCTGCAAGGTAAAGTCGCGGTTGTCACGGGATGTGACACCGGTCTGGGACAAGGTATGGCGCTGGGTCTGGCTGAAGCTGGATGTGACATCGTGGGTATCAACATTGTTGAACCGACGGAAACCATTGAGCGCGTCACCGCGCTGGGCCGCCGCTTTCTCAGCCTGACCGCTGACCTGCGCAAAATTGACGGCATTCCGGCACTGCTTGAGCGCGCCGTGGCCGAGTTTGGTCATATTGATATTCTGGTCAACAATGCGGGCCTGATCCGCCGTGAAGACGCTATCGACTTCAGCGAAAAAGACTGGGACGACGTAATGAACCTGAACATTAAAAGCGTGTTCTTTATGTCTCAGGCGGCGGCCAAACACTTTATCGCCCAGGGTAACGGTGGCAAAATCATTAACATCGCCTCTATGCTCTCCTTCCAGGGCGGCATCCGCGTTCCGTCTTACACCGCCTCAAAAAGCGGCGTGATGGGCGTAACCCGCCTGATGGCCAACGAATGGGCGCAACACGGTATCAACGTCAACGCGATTGCGCCGGGCTACATGGCGACCAACAATACCCAGCAATTACGCGCTGATGAAGAGCGTAGCGCGGCAATCCTTGAGCGTATTCCGGCGGGCCGCTGGGGTCTGCCGAGTGACCTGATGGGACCGATCGTGTTCCTGGCATCCAGCGCATCTGATTACATCAACGGTTATACCGTTGCCGTAGACGGCGGCTGGCTGGCCCGTTAATGCTTCCGGCGTCCGGCGAATGACGCGGCATGCGTACGTCGCACCGCAGAACCCTGCTTCTGGCAGGGTTTTTTATTGTTTATTTTTCCGACGTCCATATCCTTATTAGCGTAATATCCATAATCAGTAGGGCTGTAATTCATATTTATTTAATAAAAAACATATTAATCATTTAGTTAAAAATAATTTTTTTGAACGGGATGTTTTTCTAAAATTGTAATGTCCATCACATAACCTTTACCCATAGCCATTTAATCCATATCTATGCGGTTTCTTGCCTGACAGCGTAAATACGTCCTCGCGTAAATTGGTCCTATCTTCTCTCTGTTCAGGCAGGAAAAAATGACCTCTCTCAGTCACGATCCCATTGCGGTGCCGCGCGCCTTACGCGATACGCGGCGAATGAATATGTTTGTGTCGATATCGGCGGCGGTCGCCGGGCTGCTGTTCGGTCTGGATATCGGCGTTATTGCCGGCGCATTGCCGTTTATTAGCGATCACTTTGTGTTGACCAACCGTCTCCAGGAGTGGGTGGTCAGCAGTATGATGCTGGGTGCGGCACTGGGCGCGCTGTTTAACGGCTGGCTCTCTTTTCGGCTGGGGCGTAAATACAGCCTGATGGTCGGCGCGGTGCTGTTCATCCTCGGATCGCTGGGGTCGGCTTTTGCTCCCGGGGTGGAAGTATTGATTGCTGCCCGTATCGTATTAGGGGTGGCAGTGGGGATCGCCTCGTATACCGCGCCGCTGTACCTGTCCGAAATGGCGAGCGAAAACGTGCGCGGCAAGATGATCAGTATGTATCAGTTAATGGTTACGCTGGGCATCGTGCTGGCCTTTCTCTCTGACACGGCATTTAGCTATAGCGGCAACTGGCGTGCGATGCTGGGGGTGCTGGCTCTTCCGGCGGTGGTGCTGATGGGACTGGTTATCTTCCTGCCTAATAGCCCGCGCTGGCTGGCGGAGAAAGGCCGCCATGTTGAAGCGGAAGAGGTCCTGCGAATGCTGCGCGATACGTCAGAAAAAGCGCGTGATGAGCTGAATGAAATTCGCGAAAGCCTGAAGCTTAAGCAGGGGGGCTGGAAGCTGTTTAAGGTTAACCGCAACGTGCGCCGTGCGGTATTTCTGGGCATGTTGCTACAGGCGATGCAGCAATTTACCGGTATGAACATCATCATGTACTACGCGCCGCGCATCTTCAAAATGGCCGGTTTTACCACCACTGAGCAGCAAATGCTGGCCACGCTGGTGGTCGGACTGACCTTTATGTTTGCCACGTTTATCGCCATTTTCATGGTGGATAAAGCCGGGCGTAAACCGGCGCTGAAAATTGGTTTCAGCGTTATGGCGCTGGGAACGCTGGTGCTGGGCTACTGCCTGATGCAGTTCGATCAGGGTACCGCGTCACCGGGCCTCTCCTGGCTGTCAGTGGGCATGACCATGATGTGTATTGCCGGTTATGCCATGAGTGCCGCGCCGGTGGTGTGGATTTTGTGCTCCGAAATCCAGCCGCTGAAGTGTCGCGATTTTGGCATCACCTGTTCGACCACCACCAACTGGGTGTCAAACATGATTATCGGCGCGACCTTCCTGACGCTGCTCGACAGCATCGGCGCAGCCGGGACCTTCTGGTTATATACGGCACTTAATGTCGCGTTTATTGGCATCACGTTCTGGCTTATCCCGGAAACCAAAAATGTCACTCTGGAGCATATCGAACGTAATCTGATGGCCGGTAAGAAACTACGCAAAATCGGCAACTGAACGGGCTGTGGCTCTCAATCAAAAATGAAAGGGAGCCTTCATCATGCTGTCGCAACACGCTTAAGTAAAAATTCGGCTGAAATTAAATGCAACAGTGAAAAGATGCAGGTAACGTTGTTTCACTCTTTTTTTGACGCAGAACGGGATAACGACATGAAAACCATCGGCTTACTGGGCGGCATGAGCTGGGAATCCACCATTCCTTACTATCGACTGATCAACGAAGGTGTTAAACAGCGCCTCGGCGGACTTCACTCCGCCAGCCTGCTGTTGCACAGCGTGGACTTCCACGAGATTGAAGCCTGTCAGGCCAGCGGCGAGTGGGGAAAAGCCGGTGAGATGCTGGCGGAGGCGGCCACAGGCTTGCAGCGTGCCGGAGCGGAAGGCATTGTGCTGTGTACTAACACCATGCATAAAGTCGCGGAGCAAATCGAAGCGCGTTGTTCACTGCCGTTTTTGCACATTGCCGATGCGACCGGGCGGGCGATTAGCCAGCATAATATGTCCCGGGTGGCGCTACTGGGCACGCGCTACACCATGGAGCAGGACTTTTATCGCGGACGGCTGACACAGCAGTTTGCTATCGAAACGCTTATCCCTGAAGCAGACGATCGCCAGCGTATCAATCAGATCATTTTTGATGAGTTGTGTCTGGGTCGCTTTACCGATGCCTCCCGCGACTATTACCTTCAGGTGATCCAGCGCCTGGCAGAGCAGGGCGCGGAAGGGGTGATCTTCGGCTGTACCGAAATTGGCCTGCTGGTGCCGGCTGAACGCAGCCCGCTGCCGGTATTTGACACCGCGGCTATTCACGCGGCTGACGCGGTGGAATTCATGCTGTCCTGAGCATCGCCTCCAGCGGCGCTGTAATACGCGGCAGACTGGTCTGAAGATGGTGCGTAAATGCCTCGACCAGCGCCGAGGCAGGGCGGTGCAGGGGGCGGATCAGGCTGACGGTAAACGGAACATCAATGCTAAACCGCCGCACTGCCACACCGCTGTCGACGTAGTCCAGGGCGGTTAACGGGTTAACCACCGACAGCCCCACCCCTGCCCGCACCAGCGCGCAAATCGACGCAGCGCTGTGCGTCTCGACCACCATCCGGCGTTTTACCTGATGCTCGTTAAACAGCGTATCCAGTAACTGCCGATAACTGTCGGTACGCGACAGGCTGATATAATTCTGCCCGTGAAAATCGGCTGGCGTCAGGATCTCGCGGGCCGTTAACGGATGATCCTGCGGCAGAACGCAGACTTCATTCAGCGTCAGCAGCGGCGTTCGTTCGGTTCCGGCGGGCGTATGCAGTGTTTCAGTGATCCCTAAGTCATGGCGCTGCGCCGACAGCCACTCCTCCAGCAGCGGCGATTCCTGCGGCACAATATTCAGGCTCAGATCCGGATAGCGTGCCAGAAAGGGCTGAAGCAGGATGGGCAAAAAAGACTGCGAAAAAACCGGCAGGCAGACCACCGACAGCTCGCCCTGGCGAAATTCGCGCAGGCTCTCTGCCGCACTGACAATACGATCCAGTCCGTACCAGGATCGCTGCACCTCTTCAAATAGCCTTAGCCCCTGCACCGTTGGATGCAGCCGACCCCGCGTACGTTCAAAAAGCGTGAGGCCCAGCACCTGCTCAAAGCGTGCCAGTTCGCGGCTGACGGTAGGCTGTGAGGTATGCAGCATCTGTGCCGCTTCGGTCAGATTTCCGGTGGTCATCACGGCATGGAAAATCTCAATATGGCGTAAATTCACGGCGGCCATGGCAGCTCCTGAAGGTCAATATCCATATCATATTTGCATAGACTGACGATAAATCGATATTTTTTATTCGGTTTATTTTCTGGCGTAATAGGAAAAAAAGCCGCAATGGAGCCTGTTATGCCGCACGATTTACACACCACCGATAGCAGTCTGAATGCTGAAAACCTGCTGCGCCTGCCCGCTGAATTTGGCTGTCCGCTATGGGTATATGACGCGCAGATCATTCGCCGTCAGATTGCCAGGCTGCGTAAATTTGATGTGGTACGTTTTGCGCAAAAAGCCTGCTCGAATATTCACATATTGCGCCTGATGCGCGAGCAGGGCGTCAAAGTCGATTCGGTATCGCTGGGCGAGATTGAACGTGCGCTGGCTGCCGGATACGATCCGCAAACCCACCCGGATGACATTGTTTTTACGGCCGATCTTATTGATAACGACACCCTGGCGCGGGTGCATGAGTTGCAAATCCCGGTTAATGCCGGTTCAATCGATATGCTTGAACAACTGGGCCAGGTGTCGCCTGGCCATCGTGTCTGGTTGCGGGTGAATCCGGGCTTCGGTCACGGCCATAGCCAAAAAACCAATACCGGCGGTGAAAATAGCAAGCACGGGATCTGGTACGGCGATCTGCCCCTTGCGCTGGAGAAAGTCCGCCAGTACGGTTTACATCTGATCGGTATTCATATGCATATTGGCTCTGGCGTTGACTATGGTCATCTGCAACAGGTTTGCGGTTCCATGGTTAAACTGGTGATCGATGCCGATCAGGATCTGGAGGCGATCTCGGCGGGCGGCGGGCTGTCAGTTCCTTACCAGGAAGGCGAAGAAGCGATCGATACCGATCACTATTTTACCCTATGGAATGCGGCGCGGGAGCAAATTGCTCGTCATCTGGGGCATCCGGTCACGCTCGAAATTGAGCCAGGGCGTTTTCTGGTCGCGGAATCCGGCGTGCTGGTGGCGCAGGTTCGCAGCGTTAAGGCGATGGGCAGCCGCCATTTCGTACTGATTGACGCCGGGTTTAATGACCTGATGCGTCCGGCGATGTACGGCAGCTATCATCATATTAGCGCGCTGGCCGCCGACGGACGCGACCTTCACCACGCGCCGTTACTGGAAACGGTGGTAGCCGGACCGCTGTGTGAATCGGGGGACGTGTTTACGCAGCAGGAGGGCGGGAAAGTGGAAACCCGCGCGCTGCCGGCCGTGAAGGCGGGAGATTATCTGGTGCTGCATGACACCGGTGCCTATGGCGCATCGATGTCCTCTAACTACAATAGCCGCCCGCTGTTACCCGAAGTACTGTTTGACGGCGCAGACGCGCGGTTGATCCGCCGCCGTCAGACAGTTGATGAGCTACTGGCGCTGGAATTATTCTGATCAAAATACGGGCCCGTCGTTACCGAGTCGCGCAGGATCAGCTTACCGGTGAACGGCGGGATCGGCTCCAGAGGTTTCTCACCCGCCAGTTTGATCGCCTGGTCGATAGCGGTCACGATCATCATGTCAATCGGCAGGTAAACTGTAGACAGCCCCGGCTCCAGCCAGCGGGCGCTGGGTGCATCGTCGAAGCCAAACAGCGAAATATCCTGTGGAATACGCAGTCCGGCCTGATGTAGCGCTTTTGATGCGCCAAGGGCCATATCATCATTGCAGGCAAACAGCGCGCTGAACGTTACACGTTCCGATAACAATTCCTGACACAGTTCATAACCGCGCGTCATGCTGGCATCACCGTATTTAATCCTGCTTTCATCAGGCGCAATACCGTGTTTTTCCAGCGCCCGGCGATAGCCTTCCAGTCGCGCTTTACCGGTGGGCGTGTGGATGGGCACCGTAATACAGGCAATATCCCGGTGCCCCTGTGAGATCAGGTAATCGACCGCCTGAAACGCGGCGTCCTGCTGCTCGAAGAACACGCAGCGTTCACGCGCCGACTGGACATCACGATTGATGATCACCAGCGGCATCGGCAGCGCGGCAATCAGCGACGAAATGGTTTTTTCGCTCATAAAGCGGGTATAGAGCACGATAGCATCGCAGTGTCTGTCCGCCAGCATCTGCACCGCCTGTTCTTCACATTCCGGCGTGTCGTGGCCGTCGGTGACGATCAACTGCTTACCGTACGATTCCGTCTGGCGTGCCGCCTGCTGCAACAGACGACCAAAATAAAAGCCGTCAAACGTCGAAACTACCAGCCCAATGCTATTGCTGGTGCGGTTAGCCAGCGAGCGGGCCAGAAAATTAGGCCGGTAGCCCAGCTCCTCCATGGCGTTAAAAACCTGTTGCCGGGTGCTCTCCTTGACCTGACCTGTGCCGTTCAGTACGCGGGAAACGGTCGCTTTCGACACGCCTGCACGTAATGAGACATCCAGCATTGTTGCCATTATTTGTTCCTGATGCCACATGATAGCCGCAGTTTAACATAGACATTGTGGGGAGAAAGGCTGCGTGCTTCAGGATTGTACTTTGATCAACATTAGCACCTGACTTCGCGCTGTTTTCCCGCGCAATGCGTGGGAGAACAGGCTTAAAGACTCACCAGATGACAGGCTACCCGATGCCCGGCAGCCACCTCACGCAGAGATGGGATCTGCTGATGGCAGCGTGCTTCAGCATACGGGCAGCGGGACGAGAAACGGCAGCCGGACGGCGGCTGAGACGGATCGGGGATTTCGCCCTGCACCGCAGCAACCGGGGCGCGGCCCGGCTCCAGCGTCGGCACGGCGGCCAGCAGCGCCTGAGTATAAGGATGCAGCGGCTGGCTGAATAGCGCATCGCGGCTTGCGGTCTCGACCAGCTGTCCCAGGTACATCACCGCCACGTCATCACATAAATGTTCGACTACCCCCAGATCGTGAGAAATAAACAGAAAGGTCACGCCGCGATCGTCGCGCAAATCGGCAAATAAATTGATGATTTGTGCCTGAATAGAGACATCCAGCGCGGAAATCGGTTCGTCAGCAATAATAAAGTCCGGATTAAGGATCAGCGCACGGGCAATGCCAATGCGCTGGCGCTGACCGCCGGAGAACTCATGCGGAAAGCGGTTATAGTGCTGAGCCGACAGCCCGCAGATTTGCATCACATCGATCACTTTTTCGCGCATTTCACGCCGGGTACAGAGCTTATGCTCCAGCATCGCTTCACCGATTGCCTCGCCGATCCGAAGGCGCGGATTCAGCGAACTATAGGGATCCTGAAAAACCAGCTGGATCTTTGGGCGAAGCGACCGTAATGCGCGCGGGGAAAGATCGTGCAGATCCTGGCCGCGAAACTTAACGCTGCCCGCCGTTTTATCATACAGCCCCAGTAACGTCCGTCCGACGGTGGTTTTACCGCTTCCCGACTCGCCGACCAGACCGAAAATTGTGCCCTGGCGGATAGCAAAACTAACGCCGTCTACCGCACGCAGCTGGCCGGTTTGCTGGCCAAACAGGCCATCGCGCAGCGGGAAATGCTTTTTCAATCCGTCAACTTCAATCAGATAATCACTCATGGCTGCGCCTCCGGTAAACCACTGTAAAAGCAGGCGGCCTGATGTGTTTCACCCACCAGCGGCGGAATGCCCTGACGACAGCGCCCGGTGGCGTTTGCGCAGCGATTGGTGAAGGCGCAATAGGGTGGCAGTGCTGCCAGATCCGGTACCTGGCCGGGAATAGAATATAAACGGCGGCGGCGCTGGCCGGGCACCGGACGGGAGGCGATCAGGCCCTGAGTATAAGGATGTAGCGGGTTACGCAGTACCTCCGCCGTTGTGCCCTGTTCCACAATTCGCCCGGCATACATCACCACCACCCGTTCCGCCATCTGGGCAATGACGCCCAGATCGTGGGTGATCAGCATTAGCGCCATATGATGTTCGCGCGCCCGATCGCGCAGTAACCGCAGGATTTGCGCCTGCACGGTGACGTCCAGGGCGGTGGTTGGCTCGTCGGCAATCAATAATTCCGGCTGGCAGCTTAAGGCCATGGCGATCATTACCCGCTGTAGCATTCCGCCGGAAAGCTGGTGCGGATAGCTGTTCATCAGACTTTCCGGGCGGGCCAGCCCTACGCCGTCGAGCTGCGCAATCGCCTGCTGCCAGGCGACTTTTGGCGATTCACCGCGGTGGCGGATCAGCGGTTCACACAGTTGATCGCCTATCGTCAGCACCGGATTCAGCGCGCTCATGGGCTCCTGAAAAATCATCGCCAGCGCATTGCCGCGTAAATCGGCCATGCTGCTGGCTTTCAGACGCAAAAGATCGCGGTTCTGAAAGCGGATCGCTCCGCTGTCCAGACGTGCCGCCTGCGCGGGTAATAGCCCCATCAGCGCCATGGCGGTCACGCTTTTACCGCAGCCTGATTCACCGACCACGCCGACAGTTTGCCCGGCATCAATAGTGAAGGAGACATCCTGTACCGCCCGTACCCGGCCCTGTTCGCCAGCAAATGAGATAGACAGACGGTCGAAGGTGACTAACGGCTCGCTCATTTCACACTCCGTTTCATTTTGGGATCCAGCGCATCGCGCAGGCCGTCACCCAGTACGTTAATGGCGATCACGGTGATAAAAATGGCAATTCCCGGCGGCATCCACAGCCACGGACGGCGCTGAAAGTCGATCAGGCTGTTGGCTGCATCCATCATATTTCCCCATGAGGGCGTCGGAGGGACAACGCCCAGCCCGAGATAGCTGAGCGCCGATTCGCTAAGGATGGCGTTCGCCACTGCCATGGTGGCCATTACCACCAGGATCGGAATGGTGTTTGGCAGCAGATGACCAAACAGTCTTCGCCGCGCCGACAGACCCAGTACCTGCGTCGCCAGCATAAAATCGCGCTCGCGCAGGGAGAGGATCTGTCCGCGCACCAGCCGGGCCAGCTTCGGCCACTCCAGCAGACTGAGCATGACAATCACCATATAAATGCGCGAATCGGGTGAGAAATCGAGTTCTGAGAGCATGGCCCCGGCGACAATCAGTAGCGGCAGGCTGGGGATGGTCATCACTAAATCTGCCAGTCGCATAATCAGTTTATCGATGACACCGCCGGCATAGCCAGATACCGCGCCAAGTAAATAGCCAAGCGCGACCGACATCAGCATGGTCAGCAGACCAATAATCAGCGAAATCCGCCCGGCCAGCAGCAGACGGGTATAGACATCCCGGCCAAGAAAATCCGTGCCGAGCCAGTGTGCTGCACCCGGCGGTTTATTGATCATCAGCACATCGGTGGCGTCATCTTTCCACGGCGACCAGAGCGGACCCAGTACGCACCACACCGCCATAACAATCAGCATGAACAGGCACAACATCGCCAGAGGATTGTGACGCAACCTGCGCCAGGCCTGACGCCAGGGGGAGGGGGTAACCTGCGCCAGCACCGGGATCTCTGCTTTACGCAGGCGGCGTTGAGTAGAAAACAGCGAACTGAGCATTACGACCTCACCCGGATACGCGGGTCGGCCCACGCGTAAAGTATGTCGGCAAGCAGATTGCCAAGAATGGTTAAGACCGCCAGAAAAAGCGTAAAGCCCATCAGCACCGGGTAATCACGCGCCGCCAGAGAATCGATATGAATATGTCCGGCTCCCGGCCAGTTAAACACTTTCTCGGTAATAATGGCCCCGGAAAACAGTCCCGGCAGTTCGAACCCCAGCAGGGTGATAATCGGCAGTAACGCATTGCGCAGCGCGTGTTTAAAAATGACCGTGCGTTCGCGCAGCCCTTTGGCGCGGGCGGTGCGGATAAAATCCATCTTGACCACATCCAGCATACTGGCGCGAAAATAGCGCGTCAGACTGCCGGCCTGGAGCATCACCAGCGCGAGGACCGGAAGAAGTAAATGGGCGGCAACCTGCATCATCCACGCCCAGCCGCTGTCATCGCTACCGGTATTGGTCATTCCGCCGACCGGCAGCCAGTGCAGATCGACCGCGAACCATTTAATCAGCAGCAGGCAGAGAAAGAAGGTGGGAAAAGACATGGCGGCAAATACCGCAACGCTGACCAGATGATCGAACAAGGAATTGGGCCTGAGAGCCGAAACAATACCTACGGTCAGACCAATGCCCCAGTAGAACACCAGCGCCACGCTTGCCAGCAGAAATGAGTTCCAGATGTACTGATTCAGTAACTGGCTAACCGGAATTTGATACTGCAAAGAAAAGCCCAAATCCCCCTGCGTCAGCTGGCCCAGCCAGTGCAGATAGCGGCTGAACAGAGGCTGATCGAGGCCGTAAATTGCTTTAAGCTCGGCGGCGCGCGCGGCGGTCAGCGTAATATTGCCGTCAATAAAATCGCCGGGGGTTTTGGCGAACAGCATAAAGATGATCAATGAGGCCAGCAGCAGCATCGGCAGCGTTTGCAGCAGGCGCCGCAGAATAAAATTTCTCATGGTTTTCTCACGGCCGCCGCCCGAAAGGGCAGCGGCGACGGTGACAGCATTACTTGACGATTTTTACATTCGGCAGGCTGCCGGTCAGGCCGTTGTAGATATCCGGCGCGAAACCAGTCACGCGGGCGCTGCTGGCGGAAAGAATTTTCCGGTTGCCGAGCAGAATAACCGGCGGATCTTCCGCCAGTACTTTGTAGAGCTGATGGTAAATTGGCTTACGTTTCTCTATGTCGAGCGTGGCGTTACCTTCGTTAATTAGCTTATCGACCTCGGGATTGTTGTAGCCTGACTCTTTAGCTTCGGTGCTGTAGAAATCCCACACGCCATCGTGCGGATCGTTAAGCGTGCTGGTGCTAAACGACGCCAGATCGTAATTACCTGATTTACGCTGCGCCATCAGGGCGTTGAAATCCACCACCTGCGGTTTTAACAGCACGCCAATTTGCTGCCAGTTCTCTTTCGCAATCGGGATCAGCGCGTCGTTGAGTACTTTCTTACTCACCAGCAGCGTCAATTCAAGACGTTTGCCATCCTTCACGCGAATACCGTCCGCACCCGGCTTCCAGCCTGCTTCATCCAGCAGTTTTTTCGCCTGCGTCGGATCGTATTTATAGGGGTTTACGCCTTCCGGGTTGTACGCCCAGGAAATCGGCGCGATCGGCTCAATGGCCACGGTGCCGTAACCCTGATACACCACATCAATTAACTTCTGGCGATCCAGACCATAAATCAGGGCCTGACGCACTTTGGCCTCTTTCAGCGCCGGACGACGGACGTTAAATTCTACCTGGCTGTAATCACTGGAGCCGTACAGATTGATATTGGCGAAGCCCAGGAGCTTAAGTTGTTCAATGTCATCCGGGCGGGACGTGAATGCATCGTAATCCGTTTCACCGGTCTGAAACAGCTGGAAGTTGGTAGACGGATTGGTAACGCGATAGATAAAGCGCGGCGTCGGCGGCGTGCCGCGATAGTAATGAGTATTGGCGTGGAAACGGATCTCCTGACCCGGAATATATTTATCATAAACATACGGCCCGTTACCCAGCGGTTTGCCGTGCAGCGTGCGCAGATAATCGAGATTGCCACGCTGATAATTCTTACCGTAATAGGCTTTAGACAATACCGGGCCGCCGATTTTCGACAGTGTGGTCGCGCCTGGTTGGGTCGTCGTCACTTCAATGGTTTGCGGATCAATCACTTTCAGGCCGCTCACGCTGTCCGCTTTGCCGGCCTTATACTCTGCGCCGCCGGCAATATTGGCGAGCGTGATATCAGTATCCCCATCATATTTGGGATCGGACAACACCGTCAGGGTAAACGCCACATCGTCAGCGGTCAGCGGCGAGCCGTCGCTAAAGGTCAGGTTCGGGCGCAACTTGATGGTATAGACCTTGCCGTCCGGGCTGACCGTCCAGCTTTCCGCCAGGCCTGGTACCAGCTTACCGTGGCTGTCCCAGTCAATCAGGCGCGAGAAGATCACGTTGGTCACGTTCTCATCCCAGCCGTTAACGAAGAAGTACGGATTAAAAATGCCCTGCGGCTCCGAGATCCCGGCGACCACGGTATCTTTACGCAGCTTCGCCGCCGCCGGAACCTGGCTGGCATCGGTCGCAGGCGTAATACCCTCTTTTAATACGTCGTCCGCACTGGCGACAGTAGAGAAGGCGACCATGCTGCCGAAGAGGGCAATGCGCAGGGCCAGCGCAAAGCCGGTAGGTTTTGTTGATAACGATGTAAGTAGCGTGGTCAAAAGAGTTCCCTCATCGGATAAATGCAGAAAAACTGACAAATAATGACGAACGATAAGAGCCGTCATGCGGCCTGTCTAACAACGAAAAACACTGATTTATAACCAATTATCCTTAGAGAAAATTCGCAATAGCATTGCTTAAAAGCGGCAATTGCTGCCCATAATGCAATTTGGTATGCCAATAACAAATTTTTAACCATTCTGGGATGCCGATCGTCGTCATGAGAGGTTAATCACAGAAGTTTTATCGCGACATGGCTATTTTTGGTATGCCAAATGGGCGCAAGCTGTCCCCATTTCGATAACAAGTCCCTAAAATTCTGAGGTAATACTTCATGGCATTTCAGGAAAAAATGATCGACTCGCTGGGCAGTTTTGCGACAAAATTCAACAGTTATCGCTATATCATGGCGATCAAATCCTCCTTCATCACGCTGATGCCGGTCATTATTGTCGGGGCATTTTCAGTGCTGATTTCGAACATGGTTCTCGACCCCAAAAATGGGCTGGCCAGCTTCCAGTCGCTGTCATTTCTGGCGACGCTCAAACCGATCACCAGCGCCATCAACTACGCGACGCTCAATTTTCTGAATATCGGTGCGGTGTTTTTAATCGGCATTGAGCTGGGCAGGATCAACGGGATCAAGACGCTGTTTCCCGGCCTGCTGGCGGTGATCTGCTTTATTTGCGTCACGCCTACCACCGTCGAAATGATGGTTGACGGGCAAATGCGCGAAGTGAAAGACGTGCTGCTGCGCCAGTTCTCGGATACCCGCAGCCTGTTCCTCGGTATGTTTATCGCCATTCTGTCGGTAGAAATTTACTGCTGGCTGGAGGGGCGGCCGGGACTGAAAATCAAAATGCCGGACACCGTGCCGCCGAACGTTTCCGCTTCGTTTTCCGCGCTGATCCCGGCGATCATCACGACTACGGTTATCGCTACTTTCGGGTTTGTGTTTCATCAAACCACCGGCATGTACCTGTACGACGCGGTTTATCAGGTGGTGCAGCAGCCGCTTGAGCGGGTAATGCAAAGTCTGCCGGGTATTCTGCTGTTGATGTTTGTCGCGCAGCTGTTTTGGGTGATTGGCATTCACGGCAACCAGATGATCAAGCCGATCCGCGAGCCGCTGCTGCTGGGGGCGATCACCGTCAACATGAGCGCCTTTGAGCAGGGCAAAGAGGTGCCTAATATCATCACTATGCCGTTCTGGGATGTATACATGAGCATTGGTGGTTCCGGACTGACAATTGGTCTGCTGATTGCGGTAATGATCGCGACCAAACGTAAAGAGATGCGCGAGATCGCCAAGCTGTCGATTGGGCCGGGGCTGTTTAACATTAATGAGCCGGTTATTTTCGGGATGCCGATTATGCTGAATCCGATCCTGGCGATCCCGTTTATTATTACGCCGCTGGTCACCGGCTCGATCGGCTATTTCGCAACGGTCACCGGGTTTGCCGGTAAAGCCGTGGTAATGGTGCCGTGGACCACGCCGCCGCTGATCAACGCCTGGCTTTCCACCGCCGGTTCAATGGGCGCGGTTGTTACCCAGCTGATTTGCATCATTACGGCGGTCATTATTTATCTGCCGTTCGTCAAAATCGCTTCCCGTCGTGCCGATCAGGCGCAGTTGTTGAGCGAGCAGCAGGCCGCCAAAAAATGAGGAACTTATGAGTCTAAAAACGTTAGCTATTCCGACGGATTTTATTCTGGGGGCTGCGGCCTCCGCCTGGCAGACCGAGGGCTGGAGCGGCAAGAAAGCGGGTCAGGATTCGTGGCCCGATCTCTGGTACAAAAACGATCGTCACGTCTGGCATAACGGCTATGGCCCGGCGGTGGCCACCGATTTTATCAATCGCTTTCGCGAAGATGTTGCGCTGATGAAGGCCGCAGGCCTGACCCACTATCGCACCTCAATCAACTGGTCGCGTTTTTTGACCAATTATGAAACTGCAACAGTTGATGAAACGTACGCCGACTATTATGACCAGCTATTTGATGAGATGCAGCGCCACGGCATAGAGCCGATGATCTGTCTTGAGCACTATGAGCTGCCGGGCTACCTGCTGGAAACTTACGGCGGCTGGGCGTCAAAAAAAGTCGTCGAGTTGTACCTGCTGTACGCGGAAAAAGTATTTGAACGTTATCATCATAAAGTCACGCGCTGGTTTACCTTTAACGAGCCGATTGTCGTCCAGACGCGGGTTTATCTTGATGCGCTGCGCTGGCCGTATGAGCAGAATACCTCCACCTGGATGCAGTGGAATCATCATAAAACCCTGGCCACGGCAAAAGTGGTGAAGCTGTTTCGGGAAAAAGGCTATCGCGGTACGGTGGGGTGTATTCTCAATCCGGAAGTGACCTACCCACGTTCTAAAGCAGCGCACGATGTTCGTGCCGCTGACGTTTACGATCTCTTTTATAATCGGGTATTCCTCGACCCGATGGTGCATGGCGAATACCCGGCCGAGCTGTTTACGCTGCTGGCAAAACATCAGGTGGAGTGGGATTACACGGCCGATGAGCTGGCGATCATTCGCGATAATACGGTAGATGAACTGGGCATCAATCTTTACTATCCGCATCGGGTAAAAGCACCGTCCCGCGCGTGGCACCCGGAAACGCCTTTTCATCCGGCCTGGTATTACGAACCGTTTGATCTGCCGGGACGACGCATGAATACGTCGCGCGGCTGGGAGATTTATCCGCAGATCGTTTATGACATGGCGATGCGTATTAAACAGGAGTACCGCAACATTCCGTGGTTTATCGCGGAAAGCGGGATGGGCGTGGAAAACGAAGCGCAGTTTCGCAATGCTGAAGGAACTATTGAAGATGATTATCGTATCCGCTTTATCAGCGAGCATCTTTATCAGACGCTGCGGGCGCGTGAAGACGGCGCGAACTGTCAGGGTTATATGCTGTGGGCCTTTACCGATAACGTCTCACCGATGAATGCATTTAAGAATCGCTATGGACTGATTGAAATCGATCTGCAAAACAACCGCGCCCGACGTGCCAAAAAATCGGCGTCGTGGTTTCGCCAGTTACGTGAGGAGCGTCAGCTAACGCTGACCCTCGATGATGAAGATAAGTAGCCTCGTTTTCAGGTGAAAACCGCCGAACCGGCGCGAAATTTGGTAAACTTGTCCACGTCCGGGCGTCACCGGACGTCAACTTCAACGTATGTACAGGTGATAGTGTGGAGAAGGCCCTCGTTCCGCCGGAAAAGAAACCTTACCAGGAGATTGGTGAAGATTTACGCGCGCAGATTGTGCAGGGGCGCTATCCGCCCGGCTCGCGGCTGCCGCCGGAACGCAACATCGCCGAAACGTACGGAGTGAGCCGCACCATCGTGCGCGAAGCGCTGTTAATGCTGGAGCTACAGGGGACGGTCGACATCCGTCAGGGGTCCGGCGTCTATGTTATGCGCGTTCCCTGTGAAGAGGAAAACGAGGACGAACGTCTGCTGAACAGCGACGCCGGACCGTTTGAAATTCTTCAGGCCCGCCAGCTGCTGGAAAGCAATATTGCCGCTTTTGCCGCCCGTATGGCGACCCGCGCCGATATCGACAACCTGCGCCGAATCATTGAGCAGGAGCAGCGGGCCATCGCCACCAATGACACTACCCAGGACAATAATAAGATGTTTCATCTGGTGCTTGCCGGGGCGTCGCAGAATCAGATGCTGCTGATGACGGTGGAGAACATCTGGCACCAGATGGACGGCAATCCGCTGTGGCAGCAGTTTAATGCGCACATTGCCAGCCGGGCTTACCGGCTGAAGTGGCTGGGCGATCGGCAGACCATTCTTGCGGCCCTGCGCCGCCGCGACGTTATGGGGGCCTGGCAGGCCATGTGGCAGCATCTGGAAAATGTTAAAAATAGCCTGCTGGAGCTTTCCGACGAAGATGCGCCCGATTTCGACGGCTATCTGTTTGAATCCGTCCCGATTTTTCAGGGAAAGGTGATGTAACGGCCTGAGCCGGTACGCGTCTGCAATAATGCCGGGCGGCGCTGTGCTTACCCGGCCTGCGATTTCGATACCCGAATGCCAGCGCCGCGCTTTACTTCCAGGCGCGTGCAAGCGACAGCGCCGCCGGGCAGGTAGTCTACAGGCTCAACCCTCATTTAACGTGCTTACCGACTGCCGACGTACCAGCGTTGGGCTAAATAAATGGGTTATTTCCGGCAGCGGCCGCGCGTCTGCCAGCGCCAGCGCCAGTTCGGCAGCCTGAGTTGCCATCGTCACAATGGGGTAACGCACCGTCGTCAAGCGAGGACGTACGTAGCGTGAAACCAGCACGTCATCAAAACCGATCAGCGAAATTTCGCGCGGGACATCAATACCATTGTCATTAAGTACGCCCATTGCACCTGCGGCCATTGAGTCGTTGTAGCAGGCAATGGCGGTAAAGTTTTTCCCGCGTCCCAGAAGCTCCGTCATCGCCTGTTCGCCGCCGCTCTCATCCGGCTCGCCAAAGGTGACCAGCCGGTCATTCGCCGGAAGACCACTCTCTTTAAGCGCATCGTAATAGCCCTGCAAACGATCTTCCGCATCAGAAATGGCATGATTTGAGCACAGGTAACCAATCCGCGTATGGCCCTGCTGAATCAGATGACGGGTGGCCAGCCATGCCCCGTAGCGGTCATCCAGCGCGACACAGCGCGCTTTATAGTCTGGCAAAATACGATTAATTAACACCATGCCCGGGATCTGCTTCATCAGCCCGGCCAGTTCGGCATCGGGGATCATCTTGGCGTGAACCACCAGCGCCGCGCAGCGGTGACGCATCAACTGCTCGATGGCCTGACGCTCTTTATGCTCATCGTGATAGCCGTTGCCAATCAGCAAGAAATTGCCGGTGTGATAGGCCACTTGCTCTACCGCTTTTACCATGGCGCCAAAAAAGGGATCGGACACGTCACCGACGACCAGTCCAAGCGTTTCCGTGGATTGCTGCGCCAGCGCCCGGGCATTGGCATTGGGATGATAGGAGAGGGACGCCATTGCCGTCAGCACGGCCTGACGGGAGCTTTCGCTGGCTTTCGGTGAATGATTAATGACGCGTGATACGGTGGCGACAGAAACGCCTGCGAGCCGGGCTACATCTTTTATGGTCGCCATACTTTGCCTTATAGGGTAAACGTTTACATCAGATTCAGTTTTACGGAAAAATGCCCGTTCTTCAAGAAGATTAACGTAACATGACTGACCTGACCCGCCTGTGATCGTCGTCAGCAATGTTATCGTTTATGACTTTCATTTCGGTGATGAAATGAGAAAAAGCTAATTAATACCTTTGGTTACACTTTGCGCAAGGATGTTGCGATTGTCTGCTGGTGGCCGTGTTAAGCGCATTGCTATTCTGATTATCCCAGAGGTATTGATTGGTGAGATTTTTTGGTACGCATTTCGTACCCGACTCTTACACCGACCTGCGCAGATGCGCAGGTTTTTTTTCGCCTCGATTTTACCGCCACCCCTGTTATGCTACTCCTGTAAACCTGCAAACGTTCATATACATGCAAAGGGAGTTGATATGCTTCTACGATTTTTTCGGCAGCTGTTTCAAATGTTATTCCGGGTGACGATCACCGGCGATAGCCGCGCACTGCATCAGGAAAAAATATTGATTACGCCTAATCACGTCTCCTTTATCGACGGAATTTTGCTGGCGCTGTTCTTGCCCATCCGCCCGACGTTTGCGGTCTACTCCTCCATAAGCCAGCAGTGGTTTATGCGCTGGCTTAAACCGCTGGTTGATATTGTTCCGCTGGACCCAACCAAACCGATGTCCATCAAGCATCTGGTACGATTGATCGAACAGGGGCGTCCGGTGGTTATTTTCCCCGAGGGGCGCATTTCGGTGTCTGGCTCGCTGATGAAAATCTACGACGGGGCAGCATTTGTGGCGGCAAAAGCGGGGGCCACCATTGTGCCCGTACGTATTGAAGGCGCTGAACTAACGTTTTTCAGTCGTCTGAAAGGGCTGGTAAAACAGCGTCTGTTCCCGCGTATAACCCTGCATATTCTGCCGCCAACGCATATTCCGATGCCAGATGCGCCGCGCGCCCGCGACCGCCGCAAAATGGCCGGTGAAATGCTGCATCAAATCATGATGGAAGCGCGGATGGCCGTGCGCCCGCGTGAAACGCTATTCGAAGCGCTGCTTTCTGCTCAATACCGGTTTGGCGCAGGAAAACACTGTGTAGAAGACATCAACTTCCAGCCGGACAGCTATCGTAAGCTGCTGATGAAAACCTTATTCGTCGGCCGTATTCTGGAAAAATACAGCGTTCAGGGTGAGAAAATTGGCCTGATGCTGCCGAATGCGGCTATCAGCGCAGCGGTGATCTTTGGGGCAATTTCCCGTGGCCGTATACCGGCGATGATGAACTACACGGCGGGCGTTAAAGGACTGACCAGCGCCATTACCGCGGCAGAAATCAAAACGGTTTTCACCTCGCGCCAGTTTCTTGATAAAGGCAAGCTGTGGCATCTGCCGGAACAGCTTAAACAAGTACGCTGGGTTTACCTCGAAGACTTAAAAAGCGATGTTACCGCTGCCGACAAACTGTGGATTTTTTCGCATCTGCTCATGCCTCTGCGGGCACAGGTGCCGCAGCAGCCGGAAGATCCGGCGGTGATCCTCTTTACGTCTGGTTCAGAGGGTAACCCAAAAGGCGTCGTACACAGCCACAAAAGCATTCTGGCTAACGTCGAGCAAATTAAAACCATTGCCGACTTCACCGCGAACGATCGCTTTATGTCTGCGCTGCCGCTGTTTCACTCCTTCGGCCTGACCGTTGGACTGTTTACGCCGCTGCTGACCGGCGCAGAAGTGTTTCTTTATCCAAGCCCGCTGCACTATCGTATTGTGCCGGAGCTGGTCTACGACCGTAACTGCACCGTACTGTTCGGCACCTCAACCTTCCTCGGTAACTATGCCCGCTTCGCGCATCCTTATGATTTCTTCCGGCTGCGCTATGTGGTGGCTGGCGCAGAGAAATTGCAGGAGAGCACGCGCCAGCTGTGGCAGGATAAATTTGGCCTGCGCGTACTTGAAGGCTATGGCGTCACTGAATGTGCGCCGGTGGTCTCCATTAACGTGCCGATGGCGGCAAAACCCGGCACCGTCGGGCGTATTTTGCCGGGGATGGACGCACGTTTACTGGCCGTACCGGGTATCGATGAAGGTGGAAGGCTGCAACTTAAAGGGCCGAATATCATGAGCGGCTATCTGCGGGTAGAGAAACCGGGCGTGCTGGAGGCACCAACGGCAGAAAACCAGAACGGTGAGGTTGAAACCGGCTGGTACGATACCGGTGATATCGTCGCCTTTGACGAACAAGGTTTTGTGCGCATCCAGGGCCGGGCTAAACGCTTTGCCAAAATTGCCGGTGAAATGGTGTCGCTGGAGATGGTCGAACAACTGGCAATGGCGGTATCACCTGAAAAAGTTCATGCCACCGCCATCAAGCAGGATGCCAATAAAGGCGAAGCGCTGGTACTGTTCACGACAGACAGCGAACTGGCGCGCGATAAGCTCCAGCAGTATGCCCGGGCAAATGGTGTTCCTGAACTGGCCGTTCCACGCGATATCCGCTTTATCAAGCAAATGCCGCTATTGGGCAGCGGTAAGCCGGATTTTGTGACCTTAAAAAGCATGGTTGATGAGCCGGAGCAGACGAATGAGTGAGTCAGTACACACTAACACTTCGCTGTGGTCGAAAGGCATGAAGGCGGTTATCAGCGCTCAGTTTCTGTCGGCTTTTGCGGACAATGCGCTGCTATTCGCCACCCTGGCGCTAATGAAAGAGCTGTATTACCCGGACTGGAGTCAGCCGATCCTGCAAATGGTGTTTGTGGGTGCTTACATCGTTTTCGCGCCTTTTGTCGGGCAGATTGCCGATAGTTTTGCTAAAGGCCGGGTCATGATGTTTGCCAACATCCTGAAGCTTATCGGCGCGGCCAGTATCTGCTTCGGCGTCAATCCGTTTGTGGGCTATACGCTGGTTGGCATCGGTGCAGCCGCTTACTCTCCGGCAAAATACGGCATCCTCGGCGAGCTGACCACCGGTGACAAACTGGTCAAAGCCAATGGCCTGATGGAGTCATCGACCATTGCCTCTATTTTGCTGGGTTCGGTCGCCGGCGGCGTGCTGGCAGACTGGCACGTGATGGCCGCACTTGGCGTCTGCGCCGTCGCCTACGCGGGCGCAGTCGTCGCTAACCTGATGATCCCAAAACTGCCGGTGGCGCGCCCGGGCCAGTCATGGCGTTTTACCCCCATGACGCGCAGCTTTTTCAGCGCCTGCCGCCAGTTGTGGACCAACCCTGAAACCCGTTTTTCGCTGGTGGGCACCAGTTTATTCTGGGGAGCAGGCGTTACGCTGCGCTTCCTGCTGGTACTGTGGGTACCGGTGGCGCTGGGCATTGTCGATAACGCGACGCCGACCTATCTTAACGCGATGGTGGCAGTAGGGATTGTTCTTGGCGCAGGTGCCGCGGCGAAACTGATCACCATAGAAACGGTCGCGCGCTGTATGCCTGCCGGAATACTGATCGGCGTGGGCGTGGTCTTTTTCGCCCTCCAGCAGACCCAGCTACCGGCTTACGGTTTGCTGCTCATCATCGGTATTCTGGGTGGCTTCTTTGTGGTGCCGCTCAATGCCTTATTGCAGGAGCGCGGCAAGAAAACGGTCGGTGCAGGTAACGCCATCGCGGTACAGAACCTCGGCGAAAACGGTGCCATGCTGCTGATGCTGGGATTATATTCACTGGCGGTAAAAGCGGGGGTGCCCATTGTCGGCGTTGGCGTCGGGTTTGGTGCGATATTCGCGCTGGCTATTACCGCGCTGTGGATTTGGGGACGTCTGCGTAAACGGTAAAGAAATTCAATGCCTGCCCGGCACGCGCAATGCCGCCGGGCAGGTCAGACTTATGGTGCCGGATAGGTATAAACCTGATGCACCGCTTCAATCTCCGCCAGCACCTCTTCGCTAAGCTCCAGATGCAAACTTTCGACGTTAGCGTGAAGCTGCTCCATCGTGGTGGCGCCCAGCAGCGTGCTGGCAACAAACGGCTGACGGCGTACAAACGCCAGCGCCATTTGCGACGGATCAAGACCGTGGCGCTGCGCGATATCCACATATGCTGCCACGGCTTTTTGCGCCTGCTCGCCGCTATAGCGGGTAAAACGGCTGAACAGAGTATTACGTGCGCCGGCAGGCTTCGCACCGTTAAGGTATTTGCCGCTCAGCGTACCAAACGCCAGGCATGAATATGCCAGCAGCTCTACGCCCTCATATTGGCTCACCTCAGCCAGACCCACTTCATAACTGCGGTTAAGCAGACTATACGGATTCTGGATGGTCACGATCCGCGGCAAATCATGCTTATCGGCCAGATGTAAATAGCGCATCACGCCGAACGCAGTCTCGTTTGATACCCCGATATAGCGAATTTTTCCGGCACGCTGGCATTCGGTCAGGGCTTCCAGCGTTTCCAGTAGAGACACCACCGGTGCAGACTCCGTCCAGCTATAACCCAGCTTGCCAAAACAGTTAGTGGCGCGCTGCGGCCAGTGAACCTGATAGAGATCGAGATAGTCGGTTTGCAAACGCTTCAGGCTTTGGTCCAGTGCTTCACGAATATTTTTACGATCCAGCGCCTGATTCGGGCGAATACCGCTGTCGTTGTTGCGGCTCGGGCCACTCACTTTGGACGCAATAATCAGCTTTTCACGGCTACCCTGTTTTGCCAGCCAGTTGCCGACATACGTTTCCGTCAGCCCCTGCGTTTCCGGGCGCGGCGGCACAGGGTACATTTCCGCAACGTCAATCAGGTTGATTCCCTGGCTCACGGCATAATCAAGCTGTGCATGGGCGTCGGCTTCGCTGTTTTGTTCACCAAACGTCATAGTGCCCAGCCCAAGGGTGCTTATCTCAAGCGAACTGTGGGGGATACGGTGATAATGCATAGCCGAATTCCTTTTTTTAAGTCACGTCAGGACCTTCCCGACAAAGGAATATAAAAATGGCAGAGGCAAGAAGAAAGGGAAAGCAAAAAAATCATAAAGGCCAGCGGATGACTGACCTTCAGCGTTTAACGCTCAATAATCTGTGAAATTTCATCGCGATTAATTTGTACCGAATTACCCTGCTGATCGTGGTAGCTTACCAGACCGGTATCATTATCGACTTCCGGCTTGCCGTCGGTGAGGATCATCCTGCCATCTTTCGTTGCCATAACGTAATCGCTGCTACAGCCTGAAACGACACAGGCTAATCCTACAGCCGAAATCAATACTCCCCACTTTTTCACGTTTAATTCTCCTCGTACAACTCGTATTTGTTATCAGTCTAGTAGTAACGCAGACGGCTGAGTGAATAAAACCAGTAAAATCTTAAAACCTAAGGAAATGCCTGCTCAACGGGGCAAAAACAAGGCTTCAGTCGGTCGACAGCGCAAAATGGCGTGCCAGAAGCGCCGCCGTAAAGTTCTTCTTCAGATAGAAGCCGCGCGGCAGCGTCAGAATGGGTTCACCTTGCGCGCCAATCGCCTCCGTCAGCGCCCGGCTATTTGCCGCCTTTGGCCGCAGCTGTAACACTTCTCCGTGGCGAGCCGTGATGCGCTCCACCTGACCCAGCACGATCAAATCCATCAGCTCCTCCCAGTCCATACGCAGCTGGCGATCTTCCTCCTCGTCAGGGGTCCAGAGCAGGGGCGATCCCACGCGGCGTTCAGCCAGTGGGATCGTGCGCTCCCCTTCAACCGGCACCCACAATACGCGTTTTAACTTGTGGCGAACGTGACTTGTTTCCCAGCTTACGCCACTGTTACCGGTTAGCGGGGCAACGCAGACAAATGTGGTTTCCAGCGGCCGTCCACGGCGGTCTATCGGAATGGTTTTCAGCTCTACGCCCAGCGCGGCGAAATCCTGTTCAGGTTTACTGCCGGCGCTGGCACCCAGCCAAATCTCCAGCAGCACGCCCGTCCAGCCTTTATCGCGCTTTAAGTCCTGAGGAATGGGCAGATTCGCCAGCGCCGCCAGTTCGCCCAGCGAGTATCCGGCGAGCTGTTGTGCCTGACGTAACAACTGCGCTTGTGTTTGTGGCGGAGAAGTCAGCGGCGAGAAAGAAGACATGATCACAACCTTGGTTAAAAAATGAGCAATGATTTTACCCACCGAGCGTAAAGTTTAACTTTTTATCTTCGGTAGCAACAGCTCTCTGATTTGTAGATGTTTTTTTTAAGCAGTATTTCGATGCAGGGCGTTTGAAAAAAGGTTTTCCAAATCTGGTCACTGGCAATGAACAGGATCTTACACCATGTTATCCACAGAAAAGTGGGATAACTGTGAAAAACTCTTACCACTGTTTCCATTTACAGCCTTGACGGATGATGAAAATCGAATTTTTACACAAAAAGTGTCTAACTTATTGGCATAATCTGTGGATAAAACCCACGCTGTTCGATCTTTCATCACCCGGAGGATCGCGCATGTGATGCGAGTCACATTTTTAATCTTTTTGAGATGGCTTTGATGTTTAAATTATTGAATATAATGCTTTTATTTAAATAGTGTAAAATGAGAACGTTCGGACTTGTCTGGGTTTTCCCACGTTAATTCCATACTTCTTCACAACTCTATCCACAGAAAAAGTGAATAAAATCGGCTCTGGCGTCGTCCGTCTGTTTATAACTTCGAGAATTTTTGTGAGTTATTCAACCGTTATCCGGTTATTCTCCTGTAAGAGAGTGGTTTACCGTTTCCGGCGAGTGTGAAACAATCATTCACATTGAAGATTAGGTTGAGGTAGTCCGGTGATTGATGACGATGGCTACCGCCCGAATGTGGGTATTGTAATCTGTAACCGTCAGGGCCAGGTCATGTGGGCGCGGCGGTTTGGTCAACACTCCTGGCAGTTCCCTCAAGGGGGAATTAATGCCGGAGAAACAGCCGAACAGGCGATGTACCGGGAGCTGTTTGAAGAAGTTGGCCTGAGCCGCAAAGATGTGCGGATCCTCGCGTCGACCCGCAACTGGTTGCGTTACAAATTACCGAAACGTTTGGTGCGTTGGGATACAAAGCCAGTTTGTATTGGCCAAAAACAGAAGTGGTTTTTATTGCAGTTAATTGGCAATGATGCAGATATCAATATGCAGACCAGCAGCACGCCCGAATTTGATGGCTGGCGCTGGGTAAGCTACTGGTATCCGGTACGTCAGGTAGTCTCGTTTAAACGCGACGTCTATCGTCGGGTGATGAAAGAATTTGCCGCAATGGTCATGTCGCTTCAGGAAACCGTGCCTAAGCCGCAGCCAGCACCGGCATGGCGACGTAAAAGAGGTTAAGCCACGCACATTATGCTCACCCGATTGCGCGAGATCGTTGAGAAAGTTGCCAGCGCCCCGCACCTGAGCGAGGCGCTGAACATTCTGGTTACCGATATCTGCCTGGCGATGGACACTGAAGTCTGTTCGGTCTATCTGGCCGATCACGACCGTCGTTGTTACTATCTGATGGCAACGCGTGGCTTAAAAAAACCGCGTGGTCGCACGGTTACGCTGGCATTTGATCAGGGCATCGTGGGGCTGGTGGGACGTCTTGCTGAGCCAATCAACCTTGCGGACGCACAAAAGCACCCCAGCTTTAAATTTATTCCTTCCGTAAAAGAAGAACACTTTCGTGCCTTTCTCGGCGTACCCATTATTCAGCGCCGTCAACTGTTAGGCGTACTGGTTGTTCAGCAACGTGAACTGCGCCAGTATGATGAAAGTGAAGAGTCCTTCCTGGTGACGCTTGCAACGCAAATCGCCGCCATTCTGTCGCAATCTCAACTGACGGCGCTATTTGGACAGTATCGCCAGACGCGTATCCGTGCGCTGGCAGCCTCGCCGGGCGTGGTGGTCGCAGAAGCCTGGATGGATAC
>Ga0302347_1001380_pt1 | contig 29558 bp, 24 predicted proteins | sample PhyWR1_FD_202178 | JGI IMG/M metagenome (GOLD analysis project Ga0302347, IMG submission 202178) | Leaf surface microbial communities from wheat plants in UC Gill Tract Community Farm, Albany, California, United States - DLSL W.R1 (v2)... | ecosystem: Host-associated > Plants > Phyllosphere >...
GGGCGCGGGGGGTATCAGCCTGTCGTGGCAACCTTTGGGCGGTTGCCGGCCAGTCCTAGGCAGATGAGGTTCAAAGATGGGAGCCCGGCACTGCGTCCATTGTCCCCAGCTGGAATGCTGATGTTTCGGGCAACTGGAGCCCGTAACTGTGGGTATTGTCGCATGCGCGGATAATCACGGCTGGCGTGCAACCATTTTGTTGCCCAGTTTTTGAAGAATCAACAGACAAATCCATGGCCCAATACGTTTTTTCGATGAACCATGTCACCAAGACCGTGCCGCCCAAGCGGCAGATCTTGAAGGACGTTTCTCTCAGCTTTTTCCCCGGCGCAAAGATTGGCGTGCTGGGCCTTAACGGCTCCGGGAAATCCTCTCTGCTGAAAATCATGGCAGGGGTGGACAAGGAGATCGAAGGCGAAGCCATCCCCATGGCCGGCCTGTCCATCGGCTACCTGCCCCAGGAACCCCAACTCAACCCCGAGCACACCGTGCGCGAGGCAGTGGAGGAAGCGCTGGCGGAAGTCAACAACGCGCGCAAGCGCCTGGACGAAATCTACGCCGCCTACGCGGAAGAAGACGCCGACTTCGACGCGCTGGCGACCGAGCAGGGCGAGATGGAAGCCATCATTGCCGCGGCCGGCACCGACTCCGAGCACCAGCTCGAAATCGCCGCCGACGCGCTGCGCCTGCCCGCATGGGACGCCGTGATCGGCAAGCTGTCGGGCGGTGAAAAGCGCCGCGTTGCGCTGTGCCAGCTGCTGCTGTCCAAGCCCGACATGCTGCTGCTTGACGAGCCCACCAACCACTTGGATGCCGAATCCGTCGACTGGCTCGAGCAGTACCTGCACCGCTTCACCGGCACCGTCGTGGCCATCACCCACGATCGCTACTTCCTCGACAACGCCGCCGAGTGGATCCTGGAACTTGACCGCGGCCACGGCATTCCCTACAAGGGCAACTACTCCGAGTGGCTGCTGCAGAAGGGCAACCGCCTCGAAGCCGAAAACAAGGGCGAGGAAGCCCGCGCCAAGGCCCTGAAGAAGGAACTGGAATGGGTGCGCCAGAACTCCAAGGGCCGCCAGGCCAAGTCGAAGGCGCGTATCGCACGCTTCGAGGAACTGAGCGATTACGAATACCAGCAGCGCAACGAAACCCAGGAAATCTTCATTCCTGTGGCCGAACGTCTGGGCAGCAAGGTCATCGAGTTCAACAACGTCACCAAGAGCTTTGGCGACCGCGTGCTGATCGACAACCTGAGCATGAACGTGCCTGCGGGCGCGATCGTCGGCATCATCGGCCCCAACGGCGCGGGCAAGTCCACGCTGTTCAAGCTGATCGCCGGCAAGGAACAGGCCGATAGCGGCACCGTCGACATCGGCTCGACCGTGAAGATGGCGTTTGTCGACCAGTCGCGCGATTCGCTGGCCAACGAGAAGACCGTCTGGGAAGACATTTCCGGCGGCCTGGACATCATCAACGTCGGCAAGTTCCAGATGGCTTCGCGTGCCTACGCCGGTCGCTTCAACTTCAACGGCCAGGACCAGCAAAAGAAGGTCGGCAACCTCTCCGGTGGTGAGCGCGGCCGCCTGCACCTGGCCAAGACGCTGATCCAGGGCGGCAACGTGCTGCTGCTCGATGAACCCTCGAACGATCTGGACGTCGAAACCCTGCGTGCGCTTGAAGACGCGCTGCTCGAATACGCGGGCACCGTGATGGTCATCTCCCATGACCGCTGGTTCCTGGACCGCATTGCCACTCACATCCTGGCCGCCGAAGGCGATTCGCAGTGGGTGTTCTTCGACGGCAACTACCAGGAATACGAAGCCGACAAGAAGCGCCGCCTGGGCGAAGAAGGCGCGAAACCGAAGCGCATGCGCTTCAAGGCATTGAAGTAATTCAAGGGTCTGCGGCGACGCAGACCGTTGGCAGGAAAACAGGCTCCTTTTTGGGGCCTGTTTTCATTGGAATGGGACCTGACCCCTACCGTTCGCCCTGAGCCTGTCGAAGGGTGGACGGCCCGCCCTCGATATCCCCAGCCGCCGGCAACCACAGCCCCTCGGCTGTCTTGATGCCGCGCGCGCAAAGCACGGCGCGCAGCGTTGCCTGCGCCGTGACCTCGGCCGCCATGGTCGCCAGCGTCATCATTCCCAGCGTCTTGCCGCTGGCCCCCGTGCCCAGCACGAACAGCGTGTCGCCGTCCGACATGGTGTGCACCGGGTTGATCGCGCGCGCCAGCCCGTCGTGCGACACCACGGCCAGGCGATGCGCCTGGGCCTTGGTGATGCGCGCGTCGGTGGCGATCACGCCTATCGTGGTGTTGGTGCCGGCAAGCACGGGGCGCGGCGCTTCGCCGCGCAGCAGCGCACGGCGCGTGTCGCGCAGCCGCAGGCCGTCCTCGCTGCGTGCGCCCGCGATCACCCGGCCGGTGTCGGGGTCGAGCACATCGCCCAGCGCATTGCAGGCAATCAGCGCGCCCACGGTGACGCCGTCCACGGTCACCGAAGCCGTGCCCACGCCGCCCTTCATCGCATGCGCCATGCCGAACACCTTGCCCACGCAGGCACCCATGCCCGCGCCCACATTGCCTTCGGCCGGCGGCGCGCTGCTGGCCGCAGCGCAGGCCGCGTAGCCCGCAGCGGCGTCGGGGCGTATGCGCGCATCGCCCACGCCCAGGTCGAACAGCACGGCCGCGGGCACCAGCGGCAGGCGCGCGTAGCGCACGTCCAGCCCGACATCGTGTGCTTCGAGCCAGCGCACCGCGCCGCTGGCTGCGTCCAGCCCCCAGGCGCTGCCGCCCGCGAGCAGCACGGCATGCACCTGCTCGACCAGATTCGTCGGGTGCAGCAGATCGGTCTCGCGCGTGCCCGGTGCCGCCCCGCGCACATCGACGCCGCCCACGGCGCCGGCGCGCGCCATGACCACGGTACAGCCCGTGGGCCGGCGCGTGTCGGTATGGTGGCCGACTTCTATGCCTTGGACGCGCGTGATGCTGCCGGCGTCGCGGAGTTCAGGAAGAATGCTCATGCCGCCATTATGGGCAGGGCCTACACCCAGGGCGATGCAGGAGGTGGAAGGCGGCTTCAGCCGGGGCGGCGCGTGACAGCCCGGCGGCGTTGCGGGTCGAACAGCAGATCAATGGCAATCGCGCAGGTCATGCCCACGGCCAGCGTGATCACCAGCAGCGGCAGGTCCATCACGCTGATGACCGTAGGGCTGGTGGGAATGGCCAGCCGGTTGTCAGTGGTGCAGATGAACTCCGCGGCCGACATGCCGGTGTAATGCATCGCGCACACGGCCAGCGCCATCACGGCCGCCGCGCCCATGCGCGCGACGGCGCTGCGCGTATTGAAGGCCAGCCACAGGGCAGCCGTGGCCGCGACAAAGGCAATCAGCACCGAGATGGCCACCACGTCCAGCGACCAGACGAAATAGCCGCCGAAACGCATGCCGTACATGCCCAGATAGTGCATGGTGGCCGCGCCCACGCCGAGCATGGCGCCGGCGGAAATCAGGCGGGCCCAACTGCGCGGGTTCTTGGCGACGATGGCCAGGCCCCAGGCGGCCGCGAGGCAGGCGGCAAGCAGCGAAACCACGGTCTCGACCATCGAGTAGCCCAGGCCTATGTCCATCTTGAGCGCAAGCATGCCGACAAAGTGCATGGACCAGACGCCTATGCCGCCGAGCGCGATGCCGGCAATGAGCAGATGCGCAAGATGGCTCCTGCCGGGCTGGGTCTGCATGCGGTGGGTGGCGGACAGGGCCGCATAGGAACCTATGGCCGATATGAGGTAGGCCAGGATCACCAGTGGCGTGCTGTAGGTCGTCTGAATCACTTCGTTCATGGTTGCTCCTTCAAGAATGCGGTAACGCTTTGTCGGGCCATGGGTGCGTGGGGGCACCGGAGTCATCGTCGGGAACGATATCAAGTGATTCACTTTTTTCTTTTAATAACAATTTAGCCGGCATACGTATTGCCCGCAATGTCCGCTTTCGTGATCGTCCAATGTCGGCCCGCTGCGGTCTGTGCAGAGTGCGCCTGGCCTGAATCTCAGGAAAACCCGCTGCATGAACCCGACTGGCTGTGATAAGCAGCGCTGTGTGGATGCGTTACGCCGCCGGCCATGTCATGGCGCGCAATTTCCCTGCAAATGCGTCGCCCGATCGCGGGCCTGAGACAATCGCCGCCATGAGTGACCTGAGCGAAAACAATCCCCCCGCGAATCTCCCCGAATCCACCTCGGAACTGCCGCCCGGCTGGTACGAGGTGCTGTCCATGGACATGGATGCCCAGGGCGTTGCCCGGCAGCCCGATGGCAAGGTCGTGTTCATCGATGGCGCCTTGCCTACGGAGTTGGTGAGCGCCAACATCCATCGCAAGAAAAACAGCTTTGAGCGCGGCAGTCTGACGGTCATCCACCGCGAATCTTCCCAGCGCGTGACCCCCGGCTGCCCGCATTTCGGCCTGCATGCAGGCGCCTGCGGCGGCTGCAAGATGCAGCACATGCATGTCTCGGCACAGGTCGCCGTCAAGCAGCGCGTGCTCGAGGACAACCTCTGGCATCTGGGCAAGGTCAAGACCGAAACGGTTCTGCGTCCCATCGAAGGCCCGGCCTGGGGCTACCGCTACCGCGCGCGTCTGTCGGTGCGCTATGTGATCAAGAAGCAGAAGGTGCTGGTCGGCTTCCACGAGCGCAAGAGCCGCTACATCGCCGACATGGAAGTCTGCCGCGTGCTGCCGCCGCATGTCGACAACATGCTGATGCCGCTGCGCGCGCTGGTCGCGTCGATGGATGCGCGCGAGACCCTGCCGCAGATCGAAGTGGCCTGCGGCGACGATGTCACCGCGCTGGTGCTGCGCCACATGGAGCCGCTGTCCGAGGCCGACCAGGGCCGGCTGCGCGCGTTCGCGGCCGAGCAGAACATCCAGTGGTGGCTGCAGTCCAAGGGGCCCGACACCGTGCAGCTCATGGACCCGCCCATCCAGGATCTGGCCTACAGCCTGCCCGACTTCGGCATCACCATGCCGTTCAAGCCCACGGACTTCACCCAGGTCAATCCGCACATCAACCGCGTGCTGGTGACGCGCGCGCTGCGCCTGCTCGATGTGAAGAAGAGCGAACGCGTGATCGACTGGTTCTGCGGCCTGGGCAATTTCACGCTGCCGCTGGCCACGCAGGCGCGCGAAGTGCTGGGCATCGAGGGCAGCGATGCGCTGGTTGCGCGTTCACGCGACAACTACGCGCGCAACCAGGCCCAGCGCCTTGAAGGCGATGCGCTCGCGCCCACGGATTTCGTTGCCCGCAACCTGTTCAACATGACGCCGGAAATGCTGATCGCCGACGGCGTCGCCGACAAATGGCTGGTCGATCCGCCGCGCGAAGGCGCGTTCGCGCTGGTCCAGGCGCTGGCCGACATCCACCAGGCGCGCCTAGGCGCCGAGGATGCCGTGGTTCTGCCCGAGGGCAGCGAAGCCTGGCAGCCGCCGCAGCGCATCGTCTATGTGAGCTGCGCCCCCGCAACCCTCGCGCGCGATGCCGATCTGCTGGTCAACAAGGCGGGTTACCGCTGCGTCAGTGCGGGCGTGATCAATATGTTCCCGCACACGGCGCATGTCGAAAGCATGGCCGTGTTCGAACGCATCTGACGCGCCGGCCGGGCCCGCCTGCGCTGCAGGCAGGGCCCTTGCAGGGCATCAGCTGCGATTGCGCGGCGCCGCGGGACGCAGCTCGGTCTCGATCTCGCTGTCGGGCGTGCGCGCGGGCTTCTCGCGCTGCGTGATCACCGAAGGCGTGCCTTCGATCTTGTTCTCGCGCATGTACTGGTCCATTTCCTTCCAGCCCGCGAAGACCAGCGCCTTGGTGGCCTTGGGATTGAGCGAGTAACAATCTTCGAGGCCGCGCAAGGCATGGCGGCAGGCGCTTCCTACCGCCTTGGCCTCGTTCTCGCGCGCGATGGCCTGGGGCGTGGGCCCGAGGCCGGGAATGTTGCAGCCGGCAAGCAGCAGCAGGGGGAGGGCGAGAAGTGCAGACCGCATGGTGGTAGGGGCGTATTTGGACATGTCCCTTGCATTATCGGCAGCTTGCGTGAAAAGTTAAGGCCTTCTTGCGGCCGCGGAGTCGAGCGGCCCATGAAAAAAGGCCCCGCAGGGCCTTTTCGAGGGGAGCGGAGCCGCCGATTACTCGCGGTCGCCGCCCAGGCCCAGCAGGCTCAGCATGAACTGGAACACATTGAACAGGTCCAGATACAGTGCCAGCGTGGCGCTGATGTAGTTGGTCTCGCCGCCGTCCATGATGCGCTTGAGATCGTACAGCATGAAGGCGCTGAAGATGCCGATGCCGGCCACGGAAATGACCATCATGCCGACGGTCGAGCCGACCCACATGTTGACCAGGATGCCGACAAACAGCACCATCGCGCCGACGAACAGCCATTTGCCCATGCCCGACAGGTCGCGCTTGATCACGGAGGCCACGCTGGCCATCACGAAGAACACGCCGGCCGTGCCCGCAAACGCGGTCATGATCAGCTCGGAGCCATTGCTGAAGCCCAGGATCTGACCGATCAGGCGCGAGAGCATCAAGCCCATGAAGAACGTGAAGCCCAGCAGCACAGGCACGCCTGCGGCCGAATGCTTGGTCTTCTCGATGGCATACATGAAGCCGAAAGCGCCCGCCATGAACACGACGAGACCGACCACGCCGCTCAGCGATGCCGTGATGCCCGTGGCAACGCCTACCCAGGCGCCGAGTACCGTTGGCAGCAGGCTCAGCGCGAGCAGCCAGTAGGTATTGCGCAAGACCTTGTTGCGCTGTTGCTGCGAGACACCGTAGCCCGCAGAGCCCAGTGTGGTGACTTGTTCATTCATTCGGACGTTCTCCTTTGTGCATGCACGATTGCATAGTTCATTCTAGGTGGCGACGGCAAGCGGCGTTTGCAATACCCGGTTGCGATCAATTGGTTTTAGTTGTGAATCTTTTGCGCTGGAAGTGCCCAGTTGGCGTCGGTTTGCCCGTTATGCTGTTCCTTTTTCGCCCATACCCGATTACTACACGGAGCCTTTGCATGAAGACCAAGCACGAACTCGAACTCGCCGACGTGAAAGCCATTGCCGCCGCAGCGGAAGCCGAAGCATTGAAGAACAAATGGGCCGTGAGCATTGCCATCGTCGACGACGGTGGTCATCTGCTGTGGCTGCAGCGCCTCGACGGCGCCGGCGCCATCTCGGCACAGATCGCTCCCGCCAAGGCGAATACTTCGGCCCTGGGTCGCCGCGACTCCAAGATCTATGAAGACATCGTCAACGGCGGTCGCACGGCCTTCCTGAGCGCTCCCGGCCTCAGCGGCCTGCTCGAAGGCGGCGTGGCCATCGTCAAGGACGGCCAGGTGATTGGCGCCGTCGGCGTCAGCGGTGTGAAGTCGCATGAAGACGCGCAGATCGCGCGCGCCGGCATCGCCGCCATCGGTCTCTGATCGAGCGCCATCCTCGGGGCCGGCCTGTACGGTCCCATTGAAAAAGCCGGTCGCTGACCGGCTTTTTGCATGCTGCGCGGGAAAAAAGCCTGGCTACGCGGACAAGCTCCGTTGGCTGGCAAAACGGCCCGGATGTACGGGCCGCCCCACGATGAAACAGTGATTATTTGGTGAGGATCAGCTTGCCCAGCTTGGTGGCCTGCAGGCGGTAAGGCATGCCGTTGTGCAGGATGGTGACGGACTTGCGGCCCTGCAGCAGCTCGGTGCTGTTCATGCCCAGCGCGCTTTCGGCGTGCATTGTTTCTTGCAGGGGCTGGGACATCTGAATGGAAATTTGGCTGGCTTGGCCTGTACGGGGCAGGGAAAGGGTAGCGGGCATGTGTTGATCCTCAGGTCGGTGTGTTTGCTAATGATATTGATTCTCAATAACATGTCAATCTTTTGTGCTGCCGCTTTGTAAATAAATACTTCAGGTCTGTGCCAGACATCCCCCATGCAAAAAGCCCTGCCTCCGGAGACGGAAGGCAGGGCTTTTTGCGGGCAGGCGCGGTTTATTGCGTGGGGTCGGTCACGAAGCCGATCTTGCGCACGCCCGCGCGCTGCGCGGCCGCCATGGCCTGGGCCACGCGCTCGTAGCGCACGTTCTTGTCGCCGCGGATATGCAGGTCCGCCTGCGGGTCCTTGGCACCTTCGGCCTGCAACTGGGTCAGCAGCGCTTCATCGGTGATGGGTTGGGCGTTCCAGTGGTACTTGCCTTCGGCATCGATGCTCAGGTTGACCGTTTCCGGCTTCACGTTCTCGGGCTGGTTGGTTGCCTGCGGCAGATCGACGTTGACCGAATGCTTCATCACCGGAATGGTGATGATGAAGATGATGAGCAGCACCAGCATGACGTCGACCAGCGGCGTCATGTTGATCTCGTTCATCACCTCATCGGAATCGTCCTGGGTTCCGAACGACATGGTCAGGCACCTTTCTTCAGCGGCAGCACCTTGGCTTGCTCGCCTTCATTCTGCACATTCACGCGCGCGCCGGTCACGAAGTAGGCGTGCAGGTCGTGCGCGAAGCTGTTGAGGTTGTTGAGGATGGACTTGTTGCCGCGCACCAGCGCGTTGTAGCCCAGCACGGCGGGAATCGCCACCGCCAGGCCCAGGGCCGTCATGATCAGCGCTTCGCCGATGGGGCCGGCGACCTTGTCGATGGTCGACTGGCCCGTGGAGCCGATCGCGACCAGTGCGTGGTAGATGCCCCAGACGGTGCCGAACAGGCCGATGAACGGCGCCGTGGAGCCCACGGAAGCCAGGATGGCCAGGCCGCCTTGCAGGCGAGCGGTGAATTCGTTGATGGTGTTGCGCAGGCTGCGCGTGACCCAGTCGCTGATGTCCAGCGAGTCATGCAGATGGGCGCTGCTCTTGCGGTGGTGGGCCGTGGCTTCGCGGCCTTCGAGCGCCAGGTGGCGGAAGGGGTTAGCGGGATCGGTGCCGAGCTTGGCCAGGCCGGTGCCGAAGTCTTCGCTGTGCCAGAAATCAAACGAGGCGCGCGCATGCTTGCGGTACTTGAAGATGTCCAGCGCCTTGATGATGATCACGATCCACGACACGAGAGACATGCCGATGAGGATGACGGCGATGGCGCGGGTGACGAAGTCCCCCTGGGTCCAGACGTTGGCAATGCCGAAATGGGAATCCATGAATACTCCTGAAAATTATTCGAGAACAAAATTGATGGGCACGATGTTCCACATGGCTTCGGGAACACCATTGCGCTTGCCGGGCACGAAGCGCCAGCGCTTGACCGATTCGATGGCCTGCTGGTCCAGGCGGTCAAAGCCGCTGGACTGGCGGATCTCTATGGTCTGCGGCTTGCCTTCGACATCGATGAACACACGCAGCACGACCTTGCCCTGTTCGCCCATGCGCCGGCTGATCGACGGATAGCTGGGCTTGGGGTTGTTGAGGTAGGCGGCATTGCTCGACGGCAGCTGGATCACCGGCGGCGCGGGCGGCGCCGGCGGTGCGGGCGGCGTGGGCGGAGCCGGAGGCGCGGGCGGCGCCGGCGGGGCTTCGGTCACGGGCGCAGGATCGGGTTCGACCACGCCCACCGGCGCGTTGGGGCGCGGCGTCGGGTCGGTGATCGCCTTGGGCATGGGCGCCTTGCGCACCACCGGCTTGGGTTGTGGCTTGGGCGGCGGCGGTGGTGGGGGCGGCGGCGCGACTTCGGGTGCAGGCGGTGCAATGAACTCGGCGAGCACTTCGGCGGGGACCACCAGCTCCACGGCTTTGCGCATCAGGCCGCTTTGCAGTGCCCAGATACCGGCCACGTGCAACAGGACTACGGAGCCGGCAATGACGGCATTGCGGCTCATCCCCCCGGAAGAGGAAAATCGATCAGACTGGGACATATACGAAAGGTGGGTCAGCGCGCACTACACCTGGACCCAGGGGCGGAAAAAGCCAGGTTCATCGGCGGAAAATCCACCAGGTGCATCCAATGACGAGGATCAGGCTGCCGAGCAGAACGGGGAAGAGGGCCATGCGTTGCTTTCCAAGATATTGTTGGCAAGCTGGATCGGCTGGGTTGCGTTCTGGATATGGGCAACCGCTCCCGAAGCACTGCACTGCGCAACCACGTCGCGGGCGCAGTTTTCACAGCGTCCGCATTGGGTGGCTACACCAAGTTCAAACTGGATTTCGTCAAAACTCATACCCGCATGCGCGTGGCGTGCGATTTCGCGGTCAGAAACCCGGCGGCAAACACAGACGATCATGGCAGCAGGCAGTTGTGGCTGGCTATTGAAGGGATGAAAAGAATTATAAATGAGAACTCATCGCATTCGTAATTCGTAATTCAGCCGGGAATTATGAAGGGCTTTCCGTCAACGCGCACGCATCAATCCTGCAGCAGCGCGGGCGTGGCTTCGGCCAGAGTGGCGCAGCCGGTCAGCGCCATGGCGATTTCCAGTTCATCGCGCAGCAGACGTAGCACATGCGCCACACCCGCGGCGCCTGCATTGGCCAGGCCCCAGACGATGGGCCGGCCCACCATCACCGCGCTCGCGCCCAGGGCCATGGCCTTGAGCACATCGGTGCCGCGGCGAATTCCGCCGTCGACGATCACCGGCAGCTGCGCCGCGTTGCCGGGCCCGGCCTGCAGCGCCTGCACGATGCGCGGCAAGGCGCGCGCCGTTGCCGGGGCGCTGTCGAGCGTACGACCGCCGTGGTTGGAGACAATGATGCCCGCGGCCTGCAGGCGCGCGGCCTGCAGCGCATCCTGGGGATGAAGAATGCCTTTGAGCAGCACCGGCAGGCGGGTCTGGGCCTGCAGCCAGGCAAGGTCTTCCCAGGTGGGCGCATGGCGCAGCATGCCGGCGCACAGCGCGCCGTCGCCCGGCGCAGCGGCGCCCGGCGCAGCGGCGCCCGGCGCGCCCCCCGGCGCCAGGCCCTGCAGATTGACCGCGGAAATGCCCGCGGGCAGATGGAAGCCCGCGCGGCGCTCGCGGTCGCGCGCACCGGACACCGGCGCATCCACGGTCAGGACCAGCGCTTCGTAGCCCGCGCGCTCGACGCGCTGCACCAGTTCGCGCGTGAAGTCGCGGTCGTGCTGGAGGTAGAGCTGGAACCACAAGGGTCCGCGTCCCGCGGTGCCGAGCACCGCCTGGGCCGGCAGCTCCAGCGGCAGGCTGGCCTGGGTGCTGAGCGTGAAGCCTGCGCCCAGCGCGGCCGCCGCATAGGCGCTGGCGAGCTCGCCATCGGCATGGGCCAGGCGCTGGAAGGCCATGGGCGCGACCAGCAGCGGATGGGCGTATTCCCGGCCGAGCAACTGAACGCGGGTATGGCCCTGGGCCAGCGGGCGCAGCACGCGCGGCCAGAGCGGCAAATCATCCCAGGCCGAGCGGTTGGCCTGCAGGCAGCGTTCGTCTGCCGCCCCGCCGCTGAAATACGCCCAGGCATTGGCATCGAGCACTTCGGCGGCGCGCCGCTCATGGTCGGCAAGGCAGACGATATCGGGGGCGACGCTTTGCAGGGCGGGAAGGGAGGAGGTCATGCGACGGCTGGGCGAGATCGAAGAGGTATTTATGCCACAGCGCGCAAGCGGGCGGACCGGGATCTGCGGCTCAGACGTCGGCCCACAGGCGCAGCAGGTTGTGGTAGGTGCCGGTCAGCTGCACCATGCTCGGGTGCTTTTCGCCGACTTCGGCGCGCAGCTTGAGCAGCGCCATGTCCATGTCGAACAGCATCTGGCGCTGCTCGGTGCTGCGCACCATGCTCTCGATCCAGAAGAAGCTCGCGATGCGCGCGCCGCGCGTGACGGGCGCGACCTGGTGCACGGTGCTGCTGGGGTAGAGGATCAGGTCGCCCGCGGGCAGCTTGATGCGCCGTTCGCCCAGCGCTTCCTGGATCAGCAGTTCGCCGCCGTCGTATTCCTCGGGCGCGCTGAGAAACAGCGTGCAGGAAATGTCGCTGCGCACCCACTGCGCCGGGTTCTGCGAATGCAGCACGGCGCCGTCGATATGGGCGCCGTAGAAATTGGAGTCACCGCTGTAGCGGTTGAAAAGGGGGTTGAAGACGCGCTTGGGCAGGGCCGCTGAAAAGAACAGCGGATCCCTGGCCAGCGCGGCGCGCACCTTGGCCTGCAGCTGGTGCGAGACATCGCTGCCCTGCGCCAGTTGCAGATTGTGCTTGAACGACTGGGCCTGGCCGCCCGCGCTGGTCCTGCCATCCACCCAGGGCGCGTCGTCTCCGAGGAGCTGGCGCGCGCTGTGGACTTCGTCCGGAGTGAAAACCTGTTTCAGGTGCAGGAACATGGCGGGCAATGGCAGGATCAGAAGCGGGTCTTGACGGTCAGCTGCACGGTGCGCGCTGCGCCTGCCGTGTAGAAGCCGCGGTACAGCGAATCGGCGTACAGCTTGTCGCTCAGATTGGTGACGTTCAGTTTGAGCGATGTCTTCTGGTCGAAAGTGTACTCAGCCATGGCATCGATGGTGGCAAAGCCGCTGGCCTCCAGGGCGCGCGAACCTTCGGGGCTTTGCTTGCCGCGGTAGGTCAGGCCTGCACCCAGGCGCAGCTTGGGAGTCACGGCATAGGTCGACCAGACGCTGCCGCTGTGCTTGGGCGTCAGGCCGGGACGGTCGCCACGGGCCTGGGCACCGCCGCCGTTGGCTGGGACCACGACCGTGCTGCGATCGATCTCGGCTTCGGGAATCCAGGTGTGGTTGTAGAAGATGTCCCACTTCGGCGTGATGTGGCCGGCCAGGTTGAATTCCATGCCTGCTGCATGGCGCTTGCCCGACAGCAGATAGCCCGGGTTGTCCGGATCGGTGTTGCGCTCGTTGAACTTCTCGCTGTAGAAGGCGGCGACGCCCAGCAGCGCGCGGCGTTCGAACAGCTCCCACTTGCCGCCGATTTCCAAATTGCGGCTCTTTTCGGGCGGGGTGTTGGCCAGCGACTCGGTGGTGGCGCTGACGTTGCTGAATTGATAGGTATCGCCCGACGTGTTGTACGAGGTGCCGAACGACACGTAGTACGAGGTCAGCTCATCGGGCTGGAAGATCGCACCGATGCGCGGGCTCCACAGGCCTTCCGACGTCGAGTCGGTCAGCGCACCCGTGGAATTGCGGTAGCTGGCCTTGAACTGGTCATAGCGCAGGCCGCCGACCAGCTTGACGGTCTCGGTCAGCGACATCGTGTCCTGGAAGTACAGGCCGATGTTCTGGGCCTTGAACGTGTTGAATGGCACGGGAGCGCGCAGGTCGGCCGCCGATGCGCCGTTGTTGGGCGTGCCCACCGAGGTCATCAGGTAGTTCGTCGCGGCGCTCGAATTGCCGTTGCTGTTGGCATAGTTCGAGTTGCGGTCCGCATCGTCGTGATAGTAATCCAGGCCCGCGATGATCTTGTGCTTGTTGCCGCCCCAGTTGAACTCGTTGGTGTAGTCGCTCTGGATCTGCGTCATCGTGCTCTCGCCGATGCGGCCCTTGGAGGTGCGCGTGATCGGCGTGCCCGACTGGATCTGGTCCAGCGACGTGATGGAGGAGCCGAAGCGGATCACGCTGGCCAGCAGGTCGCGCTCGTACTTGCCGTGGCGCAGGCGGGTCTGCAGCTCGCCGCCGTCGTCGAAGCGGTGGATATGACCCAGCGTCAGGTATTGCGACGAGGTGTTGAGGTGGTCGCTGTTGAGGCCGTAGTAGTTCTTGGCAGGCAGCGTGGGGATGATCTTGCCGTTGCTGGTGATCCAGGGCGAGTTGTAGTTCGGGCGGCCCTTGATGTCGAGGTAGTACAGGCCCACGGAGAATTCGTCGCGCGTGCCGATGCCCCAGGCAAACGTAGGCGCGATGCCGCGCTTTTCCTGCTTGGCGCCGTAGTTGTCGGCGTCGTGGATCATGGCGTTGACGCGCAGCGCGGCGTTCTCACCGGTCTTGAAGTTGAAGTCGCCTTGCGCGCGGTTGAATTTGCCCGTGCCCAGGGTGTACGAAATTTCGTGCTGGTCGATCAGCAGCGGTGCCTTGTTGACCTGATTGACCACGCCGCCCGTGGAGCCCTTGCCGAACAGCATGGAGGCCGAGCCCTTGAGCACTTCGACGCGGTCGTTGTTGAAGGTGTCGCGCTCATACAGCGGCGCGTCCTTCATGCCATCGACATAGATGTCGCCGGCCTGGCCCAGCGAGAAGCCGCGCAGGCGCACATCTTCTTCGCCGGTTTCGCCCGCCTGGAACGTGACGCCGGCGGTGGTGCGCAGCACTTCGCGGAAGTCGTCCTGGTTGCGGTCGTTCATCAGGCGCTCCGTGAACACCGTGACCGACTGGGGAATGTCCTTGATGTCCTGCTTGCCCTTGCCGACCGTGGTCTGCTTGATGAGCAGCGTGTCCTTGCTCTGCACTTCAGCGGCTTCGCGCACGGTCACCGTGCCCATGGTGGCTTCGGGCGCTGCGGGCGCCTGGGCCCAGCTGCCCACCGAGGCGGCAAGCATCAGCGCGCCCAGCGGCAGCAGTGCTTTGTCGGAGGAGGACGCGGGGAAGGCGACGGGGCCGAGTTCGGCTGCCGTCATGGGCGCTGTTTTCTTCAAGATAATGCTCCGGAAATGATGGTGGACTCTCAGCAAGAGCCGCTTGATTTTTGAACCGGAGAGCAGCGCCTGCGCTACTCTGTCGGCCGGAGCGAATCATAAATAGAAATGGGATTAATTCGCATTGCGTAGTTTGTTTTTTGCAACGCTTTTGCAAATTTCCCTGCCTGCAGACGAAAAAAAGCCGGCTAGCTGCCGGCTTCTTGAGGCGAGACGGAATTACTTCACGTGCTTGCCGATCAAGCCTGCCATTTCGAACATCGAAACTTGGGGCTTGCCGAACACTTCCTTGAGCTTCGCGTCGGCGTTGATCATGCGCTTGTTGGCTTCATCTTGCAGCTTGTTGGCCTTGATGTAGACCCACAGCTTGCTGATGACTTCCGTGCGTGGCAGCGGAGCCGAACCCACGACCGCGGCCAGGGCCGGGCTGGGGGTCAGGGGTTTCATGAAGGCGGCGTTGGGGGTGCGTTTCTTAGCGGGTGTCGCAGAAGCTGCGGCCGGTGCCTTCTTTGCAGTTGCCATGTTGCTTTTCCTAGTTGGTGATAATTCTGGACCAATGCCAAGCATGCGCTTCTTATCGGTTCAACAGATGCTACTGGGAAATTTTCTGCTTTCCAAGTAGCGCAAGCGCTTTTTTGCCTCGAATTGTTGCGCCAGTGCACTGTAAATGCCTCCAAGGCCCCGGGGAAGGCCCTTTGCCTCACGTTTTCCCGGGGCCGGCGCGCGCTTTGGCGGTGCGCGCCGGCGGCTCCATTAGGCGCGCAAAGGCCTGTCGGCGCTCAGAATTTGTGGTTCAACGTGGCCATGACGCTGCGCGGCGCACCCCAGGCACCATGGCTGTAGTAGCCGATCTGGCTGTAATACGTGCGGTCGAAGAGGTTGTTGACATTGACTTGTAACGAAGTGCGTGAATTGAGTTGGTAGCGCGCCATCAGGCTGAAAAGTGCATACGCATCCTGCTGCACGCGCTCGCTGCCGTTCGGACCGCTGGCGATGGTGTAGTTGCTGCTTTGCCAGTTGACGCCGCCGCCCAGCGTCAGACCGCTCAAGCTGCCGTTCAGGCGATAGGTCGTGAACACCCGCAGCAAGGTGCGCGGCTGGTTGGTGTTGACCGCCGCATCCGAAGCATCTTTGGCGGTGTAGTGCGTGAAGCCGCCGGACACATTCCAGCCGGGCTGGACTTCACCCGACACGTCGATGTCGAAACCGGTGCTCCTCACGCCCTTGGCACCATAGTAGGCCTGGTCTAGCCCGCCAGGGATCATGTGGTCGCCATCGGCCTGGGCCAGATTCTCCTGCTGGATGCGGAACAGCGCCAGCGAGGTGTTGAGCTTGCCGCCCTGCAGGCTGTTCTTGATCCCCAGCTCGAAGTTCTTGCCGACGATGGGGTCGAGGTAGCGGCCTGTGCGGTCGCGTGCATCCTGCGGATTGAAGATGCTGGTGTAGCTGGCATAGGCCGTGGTGTGCGGGCCCAGGTCATAGGTCAGGCCCGCATAGGGAATGAACTTGTGGTCTTCGCGCAGGTAGTCCACGTTGCTGTCGCGCCAGGTGCTGTAGCGTCCGCCGACGATCAGGTTCGCTGCGTCGCTCAGCGAAAAACGGGCTGCGCCATAGTAGCCGCGCTGCGTGACCTTGCCCTGGTCAAGCGTGCGGGTGGGGCTCCAGCCAGGCTCGGGCTAGCTGCCGTCCCAGCCGTTGCCAAACACCACGGGTGCGAGGTCCTGCGCCTGCTGGTAGTCGTAGCGGTACTTCTGCGCGCTGCTCAGCAGGCCGAAGGTCAGCTCATGCTTGCGGCCCAGCAGCTCGATCGGGCCGCCCAGCTGGGCATTGATGCTGTCCTGCGCGCGGTAGCCGTTGTAGATGCTGCCGATGGCGCGCATTCCGGCGCCGGTGCTGACATCGGGCCAGCCTATCAGGAAGATCAGTTTGGTATCGAGCGCCTGCTTGCTGTGGGTCAGGCCCAGGTTGGCTTTCCAGTCGTTGTCGAAGCGGTGTTCGAGGTTGGCAAACGCGGTCCTGGTCTGCGTGGCCCAGTAGGCCCAGTCGGCCGCAGGCGTTGCCGAACGGTCCCAGTGGGTGCGCGTGCCATCGGCGTACCACAGCGGGAATCCGCCCCAGGGCGTGCCCTTGGGGTCGTTGTCCTGGTAGTCGGCGCCCAGGCTCAGCCTGGTCGAGGACGTCAGATCGGCATCGATCACGCCGTAGAAGACCTTCTTTTTCACGCTGCTCAGATTCACATAGGAGTCCGAGTCCTGGTAGGCGGCGACGACGCGGCCGCGAATGCGGCCGTCGGCGGTGATGGGCGTGGAGAGATCGACCGAGCCCCGGTAGTTGCTCCATGAGCCCAGGCCCAGCGACAGTTCGCCCGCGAGCTCCTTGCTGTCGGCGCGCTTGCGCACCAGATTGATCGACGCGGCGGGATTGCCGGCGCCGGTCAGCAGCCCGGTCGCGCCGCGCACGACCTCGACGCGGTCATAGAGCGCGGCGTCGAGTTCGGCCTCGCCCGCATACCAGTTCGACGTGCCCGCGGTGGGGATGCCGTCGTACATGAAGTTGGTTATCGGGAAGCCGCGCGCGTAGTAGGTCATGCGGTTGCCATCGTTGATGCTGGCCGAAATGCCCGTGGTGTTGGCCAGCAGCTCGGTCAGGTTCTGCAGCCGCTGGTCTTCGATGCGCTGCTGGGTCACGATGCTGACCGACTGCGGTGTGTCTTTCAGCGACAGCGCCAGGCCGGTCGCGGCCGATGTGGCGCGGGTGGTGTACGAACGCGTGCCCTCGGTGGTCGCCGATGGCACGGCCTGGGCGACCACGGTGACCGCGGCCATGGTCTGCCCCGCGGCGTCGGCGGGCAGGCGCTGAATGGTCAGCGTATTGCCTTCGAGCCGGCCCTGCAGGCCGCTGCCCTGTAGCATTTCGCCGATTGCGCTGCGCGCATCGCGCACGCCCTGGATGCGCGGCGCCTGCTTGCCCTGCACCTGTTCGGGCGAGAACGCGAGCTGCAGGCCGGACTGGTCGGCCAGCGCCTTGAGCGCGCTGGCCAGCGGCTGGGCCGGAATGTCGAAGCGCCTGTCCTGCGCCATGGCGGACTGCAGGCTCAGCGCGAAACCAAGGGCGGCGACAGCGCAGGCCAGACGGGTGCGGCGTGCGGGGAATTTCTTCTGCATGGATGGGACCTGGTTGGGTTGTTGAAGGCTCTCAACCTGTAAGACCCATAGAACGCAAAAACAGGGCAGACTTTTTTGGCAGGTCGCGCGGCGCGGGCTAGCGGCGATCGATTTCCATGCTGCCGTCGGGGTGCCGGATGACGCGCACCGGCAGCACGTTCGGCAGCGAAGCGATCCAGCCGCGCGCATCCACGATGCGCACTGTGCCGCTGATCGGCAGGTGGGCGACGGCGGGCGTGGCGCGCAGCGGCGCGGGCGAATACCGCGCGACGCGCGCCAGCGCCTGGTCCAGCCGCACGGCGTTGAAATCGAGCTCGCCCTTGCGCCAGGAAGCGGGGCTGGTGACTTGCGTCGCAATGACGGTGTCGGGTTTCACGCGCAGGCTTTGGCCTGCGCTCAGCTCGGTGGTCTGTCCGTGGGCCACTACCTGCACCAGGCCGGACTCGACCTGCACCGCGATGTTGTCGCCGCCGTCGATTTCCACGCCAAAGCGCGTTCCGAGCACGGTTACCTTGGTGCCCAGCGCGTGCACGACAAAAGGCCGGTCCGCGTCCCTTTGCACCGCGAAGAACGCCGCGCCCGCATGCAGCCGCAGCGCGCGCACGTCGGCCGAGAAATCGATGTCGATGCGGCTGAGCGCATCGAGCGTCAGCTCCGAGCCGTCGGGCAGGCTGCGCTGCAGCATGCGCCCGCGCAGCGTCGCCAGCGTGGTCTGGTAGCGCAAGGCTTCGCGCTGCAGCAACTGCCAGATCGCCGTGCTGCCCAGGCCCACGGTGAAAACGCCCAGCAGCGCCGTGAGCGATTTGCGCCGGCTGCGCGTCTGCGCCGCGCCGCCGGTTTTTTTCGCGCCCGCAGGCGACTGGCGCCAGTGGTGCAGCGCGTCTTCGATGCCGCGCGTGGCCTGGGTGATGTCGCGCTTGACGGTGTCGATGGAGACGCCCAGGCGCCGGGCAATGTCGATTTGCTTTTCATCCTCCAGGCCATGGGCCAGGTAGACCTCGCGCGCGCGCGCCGGCAGACCGGCCAGCGCCCGTTCGACGGCTTCCACGGCCTGGCGGTACATCGCGGAGTCGGCCACGTCGGGCGCCTGGGCTGGCGACACGGCGTCGATCTGCGCGCATTCGGCCAGATGCGTCTGCATCCAGTGGCCGCGGCGCAGATGGTTCATGACCAGGTTGTGCGAGATGGTGAACAGATAGGCGCGCGGATCGGCCAGCGCCGCGTCCTTCTCGGGAGCGCGCTCGGCAATGCGCAGCCAGGTGTCATGCGCGAGCGCGCGCGCCTCATCTGCATTGCCCGTACGGCGCGCGATGTAGCGCACCAGTTCGGCATAGTGCTGGGAGAACGCGCCAAGAAGGGCGTTGTGCAAGGGAGAGGAGGGCGTCATGGGCGCTGGAATCATATCTCATCATGAGAATGATTCTCAATATGGTGACCTGCCCGTGGGCCTCAGGCTCTAGCTGCAGGCGAAATCGTGCGCCGCCGCCAGCAGCCACTCGCGCAGCCCGGCCACCGCGTCGCTGGTTGGACGCGAGTCGGGCGTCACGAAGTAATAGGCGTTGGACGAGCGCAGGAAGTGCCTGACCGGAGAAAGCAGTTCGCCCTTGATCAAATACTGCTCGACCAGAAAGCGCGGCACCAGGCCCAGGCCCAGCCCCGCGCGTACCGCGCTGATGACCATGGTGTGGTGCTCGAAGCGTGCGCCGCTCATGGGATTGGCCAGGTCCACGCCGGCGGACTCTATCCAATGTTTCCAGTCGAGCGCGCGCGAAGCGAGGTGCAGCCGCGGGGCCATCGCCACTTCCTGCGCCGACACTTGCGTTCTTCCCGCGAAGAAGTCAGGGCGGCAGACAACGATGGACTCCTCGCCGAACAGCAGATCGGTGCGCGCTCCGGGGTAGACATCGGTGCCGTAGTGGATGGAAGCGTCGTAGGGTGCGCCGTCGAAGAAAAAGAAATCGGTCTTGGCGCTGATGTTGACGACCACTTGCGGGTGCCTCGCATAGAAGTCGGGCAGGCGCGGAATCAGCCACTCGACGGCCAGCGTGGGCACGCAGGCCAGCTCGACGATTCCGCCCGAGCCTTCGTGCGCCATCACGTCGAGCGTGTTGCGTTCGAGCTGCGCGAGCACCTCGCGCACCTGGCGGCTGTAGGCGGCGCCGGCCGCGGTCAGCGTCACGCGCTTGTTGGCGCGGCGGAACAATTCCACACCCAGGAACTTCTCCAGCGCGATGATTTGCCGCGACACCGCGCTTTCGGTGATGAACAGGTCTTTCGCCGCGCGCCGCAGATTGAGATGCGAGGCCGCGGCCTCGAATGCGCGCAGGCTGCTCAGGCTGGGAATGCGTTGTCTCATGCTGGCCTACTTGATGACTTTTGGTTGTCATTGTAGGTAAATAATTCGCTTTGGAGACTTGGCTTGATGAGTAATGATGCCGGCCATCACCCGTTCAGCGTGAGCGCGTGATGTCGGCCCGGAGCAAGCCGACTCCACCCCATAAGGAAAACATCAATGAAGCGTCTCGTCCGTTCTATCGTCCAAGCCAGCGTGGTCGCCGGCTCCCTGGTCTGCGCCGCCGCCAGCGCCGCGCCTTTCCCTGAAAAGCCGGTGCGCATCATCGTTCCGTATCTGGCCGGAGGCACGACCGACATGGTGACGCGCGTGGTCGGCGACCAGTTGTCGCTGCTGTGGAAGCAGCCCGTCGTGGTCGACAACCGCCCCGGTGCCGCGGGCATGGTCGGCACCAGCGGCGCGGCGAATTCGCCCGCGGACGGCTACACGCTGCTGGTCGGCTCGGTCGGCGAGTTCTCGATCAATCCGGCGCTGTACAAGAAGATCGCCTACAACGCCGATACCGACTTCTCGCCGGTGTCGCTGATCGCCCGCGTGCCCAACGTGCTGGTGATCTCGCCGGTGTTCGCCGAGCGCGCGCGCATTCAGACGCTGGCCGACCTGGTCGCCTACGCCAAGGCCCATCCCAAAAGCGTGAACATGGCTTCGGCGGGCGCGGGCACATCGACCCATCTGGTCGGCGAGCTGTTCCAGCGCATGACCAAGATCGAGATGAGCCACATTCCCTACAAGGGCAGCAGCGCCGCGATTGCCGACCTGCTGGGCGGCAGCGTCGATGTGATGTTCGACAACCTGCCTTCGTCGCTGTCGTTCATTCGCTCGGGCAAGCTTAAGGCGCTGGCCGTGACCACCGCGGCGCGCTCGCCCGCGCTGCCTGACGTTCCCACGATTGCCGCGGCCGCCGCGCTGCCCGAGTACGACGCGGGCCCGTGGTTCGGTCTGCTGGCGCCCAGCAAGACGCCCGATGCGGTGACCAAGAAGATCAACGAGGACCTGGTGCGTGTTTTGCAGCTGCCCGTGGTGCAGGCCAAGATGCGCGAAGCCGGTGCCGAGCCCAGCCCGACGACGCGTGCGGAGTTCGCCGAAGTCCTCAAGCGCGATCGCGTGAAGTGGGGCGACATCGTGAAAGCTTCCGGCGCCACGGTGGATTGAATGGGCAATGGCGGGGGCGCTTCATCCGACATCGGCCCCCGCCGATCTTTGGTTACATCATGAGCAATATGAACAGCAATTCGTCCTTCGTCGCCGCAGACGAGATCCGCGCACGTTTCTCGCACGCCATGTCGGCCATGTACCGCCAGGAAGTGCCGCAGTACGGGACGCTGGTGGATTTGGTGGCCGACATCAACACCCGCACCTTGAACGCCGAGCCCGCGCTGCATGCGCAGCTGGCGCGCGCGGATGAGCTCGATCGCCTGGATGTGGAGCGCCATGGCGCGATCCGCGTGGGCACGGCGGCCGAACTGGCAACGTTGCGGCGTCTGTTCGCGGTCATGGGCATGGAGCCCGTGGGCTATTACGACCTGTCCGTGGCCGGCGTCCCCGTGCATTCGACGGCTTTTCGTCCGGTCAGCGATGCCGCGCTGCTGAGCAATCCTTTTCGCGTGTTCACTTCGCTGCTGCGCCTGGAGCTGATCACCGACGCCGCGCTGCGCCAGAAGGCCGCCGACATCCTCGCGCGCCGCAACATCTTCACGCCGCGCGCACTCGCGTTGATCTCCCAGTGCGAAGCCGAGGGCGGCCTGTCTGCAGCGCACGCCGACGATTTCGTGCGCGAGGCGCTGGAGACCTTCCGTTGGCACAACACGGCCACGGTCGACGCGCAGACCTACCGCGCGCTGCAGGCGTCGCACCGCCTGGTCGCGGACGTGGTCTGCTTTCGCGGACCGCACATCAATCACCTCACGCCGCGCACGCTGGACATCGACGCCGCCCAGGCTGCGATGCCCGCGCGCGGCATGGATGCCAAGGACGTGGTCGAAGGCCCGCCGCGGCGCGACTGCCCCATTTTGCTGCGCCAGACCAGCTTCAAGGCGCTGCAGGAGACGGTGCGCTTCACCGACGATGAAGGCGCGCATACCGCGCGCTTCGGCGAGATCGAGCAGCGCGGTGTCGCGCTCACGCGCAAGGGCAGAGCGCTCTATGACGCACTGCTGACCGAAGTGCGCGACATGAGCAACGCAGGCAGCGCCGCGCCCGATTACACGCAGCGGCTGGAGCAGGCATTTCGCGCCTTTCCCGACGACCATGGCGCGCTGCAGGCCCAGGGCCTGGCGTTCTATCGCTATAGCCTGACGGCCATCGGCCATGTGCAAGCGCGAGCGGCGGATGCCGAAGTCAGTCTGGAGCCGCTGCTGGCCAAGGGCTGGGTGCAGGCCGATCCGATCACCTACGAAGATTTCCTGCCCGTGAGCGCGGCCGGCATCTTCCAGTCCAACCTGGGCGGCGAAGAGCAAAAGCAGTACCAGGCGAATGCCGCGCAGCAGGCCTTCGAGGCCGCGCTGGGCGCGCAGGTGCATGATGAAATCGCGCTGTACGAGGCCGCGCAGCAGCGCTCCATCGATCAGTTGCGCGCGCAGCTGCGCAGCGCGGCGGCGGCCGCATGAGCGCGCCGCATGCACAGGCCGGCATGCCGGCGTTTGCCGCGATGTTCGCCCAGCCCGCGGGCTCGCCCATCCGGGAACTGTTTCCTTACCTCAGCCAGCCGGGAATGATCTCGCTGGCGGGCGGCTATCCATCGCCCAGCCTGTTTGACGCCGAGGGGCTGGCGCTGGCCGCGACCCAGGCCATGGCCAGCGGCCCGCAGGCGCTGCAGTATTGCGCCACCGAAGGCCTGCCGGCGCTGCGCGAAGCGCTGGCGGCGCAGACGCGCGCGCGCGGCATGCAGGCCGGCGCCGAGCAGCTGCTTGTGACCACGGGCTCGCAGCAGGCGTTCGATCTGCTGGTGCGGGTGCTGATCGAGCCGGGCGATACCGTGCTGGTCGAAGTGCCGGCCTATCCCGCGACGCTGCAGGCCTTGCGCCTGGCGCAGGCGCGCATCGTTCCCGTGCCCATGGACGAGCATGGCCTGCAGACCGAGGCCCTGGCCGAGCTGCTGCGCGACCTGCCCGCAGCGCAGCGCCCCAAGCTGCTCTATACCGTGCCGAACTTCTCCAATCCTCGCGGCACCTTGCTGAGCGCCCAGCGGCGCCAGGCCCTGGTGGAGCTGGCCAGCACCCATGGCTTCTGGGTGGTCGAGGACGACCCGTATGGCGAGCTGTGCTTCGACGCCGCGGACGGCAGCACGCCGCCCATGCCCACGGCGCTGCGCACGCTGGGCGAGCGGCTGGGCGCTGCCGTCAATCCGGTGATCTACCTTTCCAGTCTTTCGAAGACGGTCGCCCCGGCCTTGCGCGTGGGCTGGATGCTGGCCGATGCCGAGCTGCTGCGCCGCTGCACCATCGCCAAGCAGACGGTCGATCTGTGCACCTCGCCGCTGGCGCAGATGGTCGCGGCCGCGTACTTGCAAAGCGGGCGCTATCCGGCCTGCGTGCAGCGCGCGCGCGCCGAGTACCAGCGGCGCATGCAGGCGCTGGTGCAGGGCATCGAGGGCCAGCTCGACGGCCTGGTGCATTGCGCCGCGCCTGCGGGCGGGATGTTCGTCTGGGCGACGTTTGCGCAGTCCATAGACCCGCAGGCGCTGTTCGACGCCGCGGTCGCGCGCCAGGTGCTCTATGTTCCCGGCAAGGCGTTCCATCCCGAGAATGCGCCGGTGCACGCCATGCGCCTGTCGTTTGCCGCGCCCGACGTGGCGCAGATCGAGCAGGCCGTGCAGCGGCTGGCCGCGGCCGTGGCCCAGGTCCGGCGCTGAACACCTGGGGCGCTGCTGCGCCCCACGCCCGGCCGGCCGCAAAGCCCTGCGCGCCGCTATGGCGACCGGCATGGCAGGCCGGCGAAGTCGGCAATGCCGCGCCGCGCGCGTGCCTTCAATACGCTTGCTGACAAAATCTCTGGCATGTATGCCCAAAAAGCCGCATTGAGTCCGCCACAATGAGGCAATCACGACGGGGAATTCCATGCAATCCAGAAAATTTGCCTTCCTGCCTCTCGTATTCGCGCTTGCCGCGGGCGCGCTGCTGCCCGGCGCGGCGACCGCAGCCAAACCTGCTGCGCAGAAAAAGCCTGCGGTCGAAGCCCCGGCGCCGTTGGCCGGGCAATCCGTGGTCGAAGGCGGCGTGCCGGCCATTCCGGCCAAGGCCTGGCTGCTGATGGACGCCGACTCGGGCGAAGTGCTGGCGTCGGCCAATCCCGATGAGCCGCTGCCGCCCGCGTCGCTCACCAAGATGATGACCAGCTTCCTGGTCGAACAGGCGCTGCGCTCGGGCAAGCTCAAGGAAGGCGATCTGGTCTCGGTCAGCGAGAACGCCTGGTGCCGGGGTTCGAGCACCGAGTCGTGCATGTATCTGCCGCTCAACGGCCAGGCCACGGTGATCGACATCCTGCGCGGCATCGTCATCCAGTCGGGCAATGACGCGTCCAAGGCGATCGCCGAACACATGGCCGGCTCGGAAGAGGGCTTCGCCAAGCTGATGAACGCCGAGGCCAAGCGCCTGGGCATGACGCACACCAATTTCGTCAACGCCACGGGCTTGCCCGATCCGGCGCACAAGTCGTCGGCGCGCGACCTGGCCATCCTCGCGCGGGCCATCATCCGCGACAGCTCCAACTACTATTCGCTCTACGCCGAACGCGAGTTCAAGTACAACAACATCAAGCAGGGCAACCGCAATGCCTTGCTCTACACGGACTCCACGGTGGACGGACTGAAGACCGGCCACACCCAGGAAGCCGGCTACTGCCTGGTCACCTCGTCCAAGCGCAACGACATGCGCCTGATCACGGTCATCCTCAACACGCACAGCGCCAAGGCGCGGGCCGACGAGAGCCGCAAGCTGCTGGGCTGGGGATTCAGCCGCTTCGAGAAGGCCAGCCCGATCCAGCCGGGCGCTGTGGTCACGGATGCCAAGATACGCTTCGGCAAGGCCGACACGGTTGCCGCCGGCCTGGGCGCACCCTGGACGCTGACCGTGCCGCGCGGCCAGAAGCTGCAGACCTCGGTGCAGGTGAAGCCCGACCTGGAGGCGCCGGTGACCAAGGGCGCGGTGATCGGCAAGGTGGTCGCCGAGTCGAACGGCAAGCCGATTGGCGAAGCGCCGCTGGTTGCGCAGGCGGATGTGGAGCGCGCGGGCTTCATGCTGCGCATGTGGCAGTACCTGGTCAAGTAAGGCGCGTGCCGCGGCGCAGGCGCGCCGTGGCCGGCCCGGCGAAGCACGCATTGTGGGGTGAGCGTATAAGGGAAATTCCCGGTCTCGCATACAATACTCGCCCCACCCATCCGCCAGGTCGCCCTGCGAAAAACAAATGAGATCAGATACTTTTGACGCAGTCGCGACGTCTGCCAGCGCCCACATTCCGAAGATCGGCTTCGTCAGCCTGGGCTGCCCCAAGGCGCTGACCGACTCCGAACTGATACTCACGCAGCTCAGCGCCGAAGGCTATGCCACGTCCAAGACCTTCGATGGCGCGGATCTGGTGATCGTCAACACCTGCGGCTTCATCGATGACGCCGTGAAGGAAAGCCTGGACACCATCGCCGAGGCGCTGGCGGAAAACGGCAAGGTCATCGTCACCGGCTGCCTGGGAGCGAAGTCCGCGTCCGACGGCAGCAACATGGTGCGCCAGATCCACCCCAGCGTGCTGGCCGTGACCGGCCCGCACGCGACCCAGGAGGTGATGGACGCGGTCCACACCCACCTGCCCAAGCCGCACGATCCGTTCCTCGATCTGATCCCCGGCGCGTTCGGCGAAGCCGGGCTCAAGCTCACGCCCAAGCACTACGCCTACCTGAAGATCAGCGAAGGCTGCAACCACCGCTGCACGTTCTGCATCATTCCCTCGATGCGCGGCGACCTGGTGTCGCGTCCCATCGGCGATGTGCTCAAGGAAGCCAAGGCGCTGTTCGAGGGCGGCGTCAAGGAACTGCTGGTCATCAGCCAGGACACTTCGGCCTATGGCGTCGATGTGAAGTACCGCACGGGTTTCTGGGACGGCAAGCCCGTCAAGACCCGCATGCTCGAGCTGGTGCAGGCGCTGGGCGAGCTCGCCGAGCCGCATGGCGCCTGGGTGCGACTGCACTATGTCTACCCATACCCCAGCGTGGACGAGATCATTCCGCTGATGGCTTCGGGCCGCGTTCTGCCGTACCTCGACGTGCCGCTGCAGCACAGCCACCCCGATGTGCTCAAGCGCATGAAGCGTCCGGCCAGCGGCGAGAAGAACCTCGAGCGCATCCAGCGCTGGCGCGAAATGTGCCCCGACCTGATCATCCGCTCGACCTTCATCGCCGGTTTCCCCGGTGAGACCGAGGAAGAGTTCGAGCATCTGCTTGACTTCATCCGCGCCGCGGAAATCGACCGTGCGGGTTGTTTTGCCTACAGCCCGGTCGAAGGCGCGACCGCCAACGACATTCCCGGCATGCTGCCGCTCGAAGTGCGTGAAGCCCGCCGCGCGCGCTTCATGGAAGTCGCCGAGGAAGTCTCGGCCAACCGACTGCGCCGGCGCATTGGCTCGACCATGCAGGTGCTGGTCGATTCCGCCCCCGGCCTGGGCCGCAAGGGCGGCGTGGGCCGCAGCTATGCCGACGCGCCCGAGATCGACGGCGTGGTTCACCTGCTGCCGCCCGAGAAGATCAGCAAGACCATGAAGACCGGCGAGTTCACGCGCGCGCGCATCGTGGGCACGCAAGGCCACGATCTGGTCGGCGTGCCGATCTGATTTTCCTTCCAGGGCGGCGCACGTCGCCCTGGCTGCCGCCCTGCGGCATTCCCGCCATCGCCAGCGCAGGCCTTGGCCGGGAAGATCTCTCTGCAATGTCATCAAGTCGCAATCTCCACTTGAAATAATTCAACCGATAAAGTTGCAATTTGCAACATTTCGGTGAATCAATTCTCAGAGATTGGATGTGCAATGAACATCAAGCAGCGCATCGTCATGCTGGTGACGCTCGTGTTTGCCGCCCTGGCCGTCATCGGCGGTTTCGCGGTCATCCAGGCGCGCAGCAACTCCGAACAGGTCAGGCAGGTGACCGAGGGCGTGGTGCCCAGCGCCATCGCGTCGGTCGAACTGATGACGCAACTCAAGGACGTGCAGATCGCCGCGCTGGCGATGATTGCCGCGCCCGATGAAAACCAGGTGCGCCTGGCGCTCGAAGAGCTGAATGCGAAGAAGGAAGCCTTGACGCAGGCCCTCGCGGCCCAGCATGCCCAGGCCGACAGCCAGGCCCAGCGCGGCCTGATCGAGGCCGCTCAGGAGAGCATGCAGAACTACTTCGCATCGATCAACGATACCGCGCAGTTCAAGCTCGCGGGCCAGACGGAGCTGGCCGAAGCCAACATGGGTGCGACCGTCGATCAGTATCTGCGTGAACAAGGCCAGATGATCGATGCGGTGCAGGTGGAAAAGCGCCGCAGCAAGGACGCGGCGATCAATGCCCTCAACGCCGAGCTGTCGCACACCACGGCGGCGCTGATGGCCATCAGCGCCGCGGCCGCGCTGGTGCTGGGCCTGATCGGCCTGCTGCTCTACAAGCAGGTGATACACCCGATCGCGCAGATGGAGGCGAAGATGACGCAGATCGCCACCAGCCAGGATTTCACGCACCGCCTGGATGTCGCCAGCGACGACGAGATCGGGCGTTCGATGCAGGCCTTCAACACCATGGTGGCGAAGATCGAGGAAAGCACCGAACTGGTCAAACAGAAGGCGGCCGACATCCAGGCGATGCTGCGCTATGTGCCCCAGGGCATCCTGACCGTGCAGCCCGATGGCAGCGTGCACCCCGAGTACTCGGAATATCTGGAAAGCATTCTGGAGACGCGCGAGATTGCCGGGCGCAACGCCATGGAGCTGGTGTTCAAGGACACGCCGCTGGGCGAGGATGCGCGCGCGCAGGTGGCGGCCGCGCTGTCGTCCTGCCTGGGCGAGGACGCGATGAATTTCGAATTCAACAGCCATCTGTTCCCCACCGAGCTCCAGCGTGCATTCCCCGACGGCCGCAGCAAGGTGCTCGACCTGAGCTGGGCGCCGATCAGCGCCGAAGACGGCACGGTGCTGCGCCTGCTGCTGTGCGTGCGCGATGTGACCGAGCTGCGCAAGCTGGCGCTGGCCGCCAGCGCGCAGGGGCGCGAACTGGCGATCATCGGCGAGATTCTCGCCATGGACCCGGCGAAGTTCGGGCTGTTCATCGCCAGCAGCCAGCGCTATCTGGCCGAGAACACGCAAGCCGTGGCGCGCACCGATGCGGCGGATGGCGCGGCCGTCACGTCAGCGGTCGATCTGCTGTTTCGCAACATGCACACCATCAAGGGCAATGCCAGAACCTATGGCCTGCAGCAGCTGACGGACATCGTGCATCGCGTGGAGCAGGACTACGAGGCCTTGCGCGGCGGCCGCAAGGATTGGAATGCCCAGGCGCTGCAAAGCGATCTGCAGCAGGTGGGCCAGGCGCTGCAAGAGTATGCGTCCATCCACACCGACAAGCTGGGGCGCGCTGCGATGGAGCCCGGCCTGGAGTCGGGTCCGCTGCTGCGCCTGGACCGCGCCGAACTCGACGCCGTGCTCGCCCGCCTGCAGGTGAAGGAAGGCGACAGCCGCGACATGCTTGCCGCCGCCGTGCAGCACACGCGCTCGGCGCTCGAGCGCCTGGACGCCCAGCGCCTGGGCGCCATGATCCAGGACGTGCTCGCAGCCATTCCCGCGCTGGCCCTGGAACTGCACAAGGAGGAGCCGCGCATTGCCATCGCCGACGCGGGCGTGGGCATACGCCGCGCCGCGGCCGCGGCGCTGCAGGACATGTTCATGCATCTGCTGCGCAATGCGCTCGACCATGGCCTGGAGCAGCCGCTGGCACGCATTGCCAAGGGCAAGCCCGCGGCCGGGAAGATTCACATTGAGGTGGTCAACGATGGGCGCGGCCTGCACATCATCACCAGCGACGATGGCCGCGGCCTGGATCTGGATGCCCTGCGTGCCAAGGCGATAGAGAAGCAATTGGTAGACGCTGAGGCCCAGGCGTCGCCGGCCGAGGTCGCCGAGTACATCTTTTTGCCCGGGTTCTCGACGGCCCAGCAGGTCAGCGACATTTCCGGGCGCGGTGTGGGCATGGATGCGGTGCGCAGCCTGGTGCAGTCGCTGGGCGGCAGCATCGCCATACAGCTGCTGGGACGCGAGGGCGATGCGGTGCGCGCCTTCCAGACCGTGGTGAGGCTGCCTGCGGCATTGGCAATCAGCCATACAGAAGAAACGGGGGTCGCAGCATGAGCCTGGTTGCAATTTTTGCCGCGGGCATGGCTTGTGCGGGCGCGGTGTTCTCCCTGTGGATCTGGCGCCTCAAAATCCGCCTGCGGGGCTGCGCGCAGCAGCTGCAAGCGCTGCAGTCGGCGCGCGCGAATACGGACGAATGCGATGCACTGCGG
>Ga0302347_1001383_pt1 | contig 29490 bp, 27 predicted proteins | sample PhyWR1_FD_202178 | JGI IMG/M metagenome (GOLD analysis project Ga0302347, IMG submission 202178) | Leaf surface microbial communities from wheat plants in UC Gill Tract Community Farm, Albany, California, United States - DLSL W.R1 (v2)... | ecosystem: Host-associated > Plants > Phyllosphere >...
ATTTCAATAAACCGAACTCGCTGAAAATAGCGCGCAGAGCGCTGACTTTATCGCCATAGCGCCCGTCAACGGGGGAAACAGCGGTCAGTGCGGATAATTCCATAACAACTCCTGAGGGATTAACAATGAGCAAGAATTTGTTTGGCCTGTGCAGACAGGCGACCACGAGAAAACATCAATTGTAAGCGACCACCGCCGACCTGATGCCAGAGTACAGCAGCACGAATACCAGCCAGTAGGGTGGCGCGTACTTTACTTTGAATCTGTGAGTTTTGCAGCACGCCAGGTGAGCCAGTCACTTGAATACGCGGGCCGAGCGGGCTGATAACATCAACATAAATTCCCGCCATAGCATTGAGCAATGGGTCGGATTCCAGGCCAAAGTGTTCGAGCTGACGCTGTAAACCCTGGATACTGTTACCCAGTTTATCCATGGCTCCTTTACTGGCATGAAGTTTTCGCTCCAGTACCATCAGGCTCAGGGTATAGCGTGTCAGTTCACCATTCAGCCCTTGGCGGTTACTGGCATTAAGCACGCCAAGCAGGGTTTCAAGGCCCAGCTTAAGATTAGCTTCTTCACCGCCAAAAACATGTAAGGTAGAGCCGGGGTTCAACTCAACCACGCTAGTCAGCGACACGCGTAACGCATCACTATCGGCCTGGCCCTGATGTGCTAACTGTTGCACCAAATGGGCAGACTGACAAATACCTGCCAGCGCGAGTGTAATATCGTAGTAGTTTTTAGCCACGCGGCCCTTGTCCTTGTGTAGTTAATTAACGAGCGGTAAGCGCTGTTCGATAATACCGCCACCTAAACAGACCTCGGCGGAATAAAAGACCGCTGACTGTCCTGGTGTTACGGCAGAAACCGGCTCGTCAAAACGCACCTCAACACGCCCATCATCAAGTGGGGTCACGGTGCAGGGAATATCAGTCTGGCGATAACGTGTTTTTACGGTACAACGCAAGATATCGCTCAGTGGTTCGCGGCTGACCCAGTCCAGCTGGCCGGCAATTAAACCTGTCGACATCAGACGTGGATGGTCATGACCCTGAGCGACTACCAGAAGATTCTGTTCAACATCTTTATCAACCACATACCATGGATCTTCAGAACCCTCTTTGGTTCCGCCGATCCCGAGCCCTTTGCGCTGACCGAGAGTATGATACATCAGCCCTTGGTGCTCGCCGATAGTTTCGCCATCGACAGTGACTATTTTTCCTGGTTGTGCAGGCAGATAACGACCGAGGAACTCACGGAATTTACGCTCACCAATAAAGCAGATCCCGGTGGAGTCTTTTTTCTTCGCGGTGACTAAGTCCAGTTGTTCCGCAATACGGCGCACTTCTGGTTTTTCCAGTTCACCGACCGGGAACAGGCTTTGAGCAATCTGGTCGGAACCCAAGGTATAAAGGAAGTAACTTTGGTCTTTATTACCGTCCAGGCCACGCAATAGCTGGCTTTTGCCATCAACATCGGCGCGGCGAACATAGTGACCAGTCGCAATATAATCGGCACCTAAGTCTTCGGCAGCAAACTCGAGGAACGCTTTAAACTTGATCTCTTTATTACACAAGATATCAGGATTTGGCGTACGGCCAGCTTTATACTCCTGGAGAAAATGCTCAAACACATTGTCCCAGTATTCAGCGGCAAAATTAACGGTATGTAGCTCAATGCCGAGTTTGTCGCACACCGCCTGGGCATCCGCTAAATCTGCGGCTGCGGTACAGTAGTCTTCACCGTCATCTTCCTCCCAGTTTTTCATAAACAGGCCTTCCACTTGATAGCCCTGTTGCTGGAGCAAATAAGCGGAAACGGAAGAATCAACACCGCCGGACATACCGACGATGACTTTTTTCTGACTGTTATCAGACATGGCACACTCACGACATTGAATTTCAAGCGCCGTATTCTATCACGCACTCTTTTACTTGACACCCTCTGAAAATGGCCAGTTAAACGCAGAAAGCACAGAAAGTGGATAACGAACATTCTTTTGATAGCAACGGATACTTTCAGCCACCAGTAAAGAGCGTAGGTTGGTTGCTTCCAGAATCTGTTGGGCACTGACCCAGTGGCAGCAGTCAATATCGCTGTCATGCGGCTGGGTCGGGACCATCTGATCTAAATCAATGGCAAATAAAAATCGCAAGAACGGTGTTTTATCAGGTGCAATCCATTGATGAAGCCCTAGGAACACCTGCGGTTGTGCCTCAATACCGGTTTCTTCCCATAATTCACGACTTGCCGCCTGGATGAGGGTTTCGTCGGCTTCCAGATGCCCGGCAGGCTGGTTCCATAGCGCCTTACCCTTGATCGTTTCTTCAACCACTAAGAATTTGTTTTCCGCCTGAACAATACAGGCCACGGTAACATGGGGTTTAAACATAGTGACTCCTTACAAGAGGGAAGGCGAAGCGTCTTGCCATTGACCAGGGGCCAGTCCGTCCAGCGTAAAGGGACCCATGGCATAACGAATCAAACGTAATGTAGGCAAGCCAACATGTGCCGTCATCCGGCGTACCTGGCGATTACGTCCTTCATAAAGGGTGATTTCTAACCAACTGGTTGGAATGGATTTGCGCTCCCTGATTGGAGGATTACGCGGCCATAACCAACTCGGTTCTTCAATCATCCTTATCCCGGCAGGCAGGGTCAAGCCATCATTCAGCTCTACGCCCTGGCGTAATGCCTCGAGTGTAACGGCATCAGGCAGGCCTTCCACCTGAACCAGATAAATTTTACCCGTACGTTTTCCGGGAGCTGTCAGTTTCGCCTGTAATTCACCGTCATTGGTCAGGACTAATAGGCCCTCACTGTCTCTGTCAAGACGCCCGGCGGCATAGATTCCAGGTACTGAAATATAATCCTTGAGTGTTAAACGACCTGATTCATCAGTAAATTGCGTCAGCACATCGTAAGGTTTATTAAAAATCACGACCCGTTTCGGTCCCTTATCACGATTAACTTTCGACGATTTACTGGCGCTGAATCGTTTAGTTTGATGATTTTTGCGAGAAGTTTTGTTCATAGTGTTTTCAGCTGGTATGGATTGGAGCATTATAGCGGAAATGAGAAGCGATTGGCGCGAACGCGATATTGCAGTAGTATGTGCCCGCACATTACAAATGATTAACATAAAATCAGTAACCACCAGAAGCGCTCGAAGGAGAGGTGAATGGAAAGCAAAGTAGTCGTTCCGACGGAAGGTAAAAAGATCACCCTGCAAGATGGCAAACTCACTGTCCCTAATAACCCAATCATTCCTTTTATTGAAGGTGATGGTATTGGTGTGGATGTCACCCCAGCGATGATCAAAGTCGTTGATGCCGCCGTTGAAAAAGCCTACAAAGGCGAGCGGAAAATTTCCTGGATGGAAATCTATACCGGCGAAAAATCTACCCAAGTTTATGGGGAAGATGTCTGGTTACCACAAGAAACGCTCGACTTGATTCGTGATTACCGTGTTGCTATTAAAGGACCTCTGACTACACCTGTGGGTGGTGGTATTCGTTCTCTGAACGTTGCCCTGCGCCAACAGCTTGATCTGTACGTCTGTCTGCGTCCGGTACGTTACTATGACGGCACCCCAAGCCCGGTTAAACATCCAGAACTGACCAACATGGTTATCTTCCGTGAAAACTCAGAAGATATCTATGCAGGTATCGAGTGGAAAGCCGACAGTGCTGAAGCGCAGAAAGTCATTAAATTCCTGCGTGATGAAATGAACGTGACCAAAATCCGCTTCCCTGAGCACTGTGGTATCGGCATCAAGCCATGTTCAGAAGAAGGTACCAAACGCCTGGTACGTGCTGCCATTGAATACGCAATCACCAACGATCGCGATTCATTGACCCTGGTACACAAAGGCAACATCATGAAGTTTACCGAAGGTGCATTTAAAGACTGGGGTTACCAGTTGGCACGTGAAGAATTCGGCGGCGAACTGATCGATGGCGGCCCTTGGGTTAAAATCAAAAACCCAAATACCGGCAAAGAAATCATCGTTAAAGACGTTATCGCTGACGCCTTCCTGCAACAGATCCTGCTGCGCCCGGCTGAGTATGACGTTATCGCTTGTATGAATCTGAACGGCGATTACATCTCTGATGCACTGGCAGCCCAAGTTGGTGGTATCGGTATCGCCCCTGGCGCTAACATCGGTGACGAATGCGCACTGTTTGAAGCAACCCACGGCACTGCACCAAAATACGCAGGCCAGGATAAAGTGAACCCAGGTTCAATCATCCTGTCCGCGGAAATGATGCTCCGTCACATGGGCTGGTTCGAAGCAGCTGACCTGATCGTTAAAGGTACCAGCGGCGCAATCAACGCGAAAACCGTGACCTATGATTTCGAACGCCTGATGGATGGCGCTAAACTGCTGAAATGTAGCGAGTTTGGTGACGCAATCATCGAAAACATGTAATCCACTTTTTGGGTTAGATGATAACGGGAGCCTCAGGGTTCCCGTTTTTTTATACTTAAAAATCCCCAAAGCTGATTAAAGTTATTCTGTTAATCAAACCCTTGATGTACAGAGTGAGTGCTTTGTTAGTGGTTAGGATCCATCAGGTAAGGCTGCGTAGTGAAAAAAGAATGAGCAGCATTCCTCCTATTATATTAACGTATTTTTTTAGTTTTACTGGATTGGCTTTATTGACTGAGAATACCAGAATACGACTAATGGCAATAAGCCAGAGACTCATAACCGCGACGTGAACGGAAGCTAAGGCTAGATAATTGCCAACGCCCCCATGCTGCCCACTAAACTGTGAGACAACAGTGATATAAAAAATAATAGCTTTAGGATTTAGTATATTAGCCAGCCAGGCTTCTCCTAACGTAACTGGAGCCGCGCTATTTCCAGAGGGGTTTCGCTCTGCATTCAAGCCACTCCGGATGAGCATAATGCCCAACCAAAGAAGGTATACTGTGCCGATAATTTTTAGAACATCATACACCGATGGCGATGACACAATGACGGCAGTGATACCAAGTCCAATCAGGATCGCATGAGTGTAAATGCCAAGCGCGGTGCCTGCGAGAGTCCGGAAAAGACCATTGCGTCCTCCAGCCAGAGCACTGCTCATGACAAGCGTGAAACTTGCACCTGGAGATAATGCTACAGGCAGCAATACGCCTAAAAAGTCGAGGAAATTAATATCCATAATTGTGTATTGTAAGGAACCTTTGTTTTGCCTGCAAACTTAGTCAAGATCTTGTTCTTTTACACTTGAGGGGGATATGAGTTGCACACGAATTTCTGGCTTTTTCTCTTAACGGACATTAGCCGTGCTACCGATAGCTTGAATAGTCATCACGGGTCGTTAACAACGTTATTCCCCAAAACTAAAGTAATAGAGATCTAAGTTATAGAGTTATAATTGGTAGTTTAAGACTGAAAAAAATCTGTATAATTATTTTTATGTATATTAATCAATAGACTGCATTATTATTGGCCTGCGATTTTTTATCAAAATGATTTATCAACCCCCTTTTAAAAACCCGTCTAAAGTGCAATAGTCGTCCAGTCTTTTTCTCGATCATCGTTGTATTTATCGGCCATTTTGTAGTGGTATGCTCGACTAACGGCATTGACAATACGACAAAGTCTGTTTTTTTATGCCCTGGATGACAGCCTGTTATAGTCGAACCGCTGGGAAGATGCTGGCACTGAGCCTGCTGGTAACACTGAGCATAATCGTGCTGAAAATAAAGGGTTACATCTGAGGTGTCAGGCCAATGGTCTGAAATCAAGGTGCGTCATTTCATCTCTGACATTAGCGGAAAATGTCTTGCGACACTCCTCGCTAATGTTAACGCGAACAGTACTAATTACCTCGCCAAAACTAACCAAAATAGGGTAGTGGTTTATTAGCGCTCATTTATGGGAAACCCTCAGCGCAATAGCAGGCCTTCTCAGACGAGTGATGAAATTGTTTTATTAAAAATCTCATGACTGCTTCGCAGGCGGAACCGCTTTGTGGCAATTATCCCTAAGTATCGCTAAAAAGCGTTTCACCGTTCGTGAGCGCTCGAAGTGCCGCCAGCACAGCGCAATATCGGAATAGAGCTCCGGTGAGGCCAATGTATGGTAGGTAACGTTCGGCAAAGCGATGGCTGCCATCGACTTTGGCACCAGGGCGAATCCTCCCCCCGCAGCCACCATACTCAGGGATGATGAAAGCTGTGAAGACTGTAGCGTGTGCTGTAGATCAATCCCAGCGCCCTCACAGCGGCTGTAAACGCGATAGTAAAGACCAGGAGCGACCTCCTCTGGGAATAAAATTATCGTCGTATCCCGCAGTTGCTCCAACGCCAGTGATTTGCTTTTTGCCAGTGGATGGTTGCAATGCAGCGCCACTATCATCTGTTCCCGGTCGATGATCTTTAATTCGAACGCCTTGCTGCTTTCGCAAGGCAGACGTACGAATGCGATATCCAGTTTGCCCTCTGCCAGCATAGCCATCAGCTCGGACATATTGGCCTCAACTTGATGGATCTTCACCGCCATATTCTGTAGTTGGTACTGGTGAATAAGCGCAAAGATTTTAGGATTAAAGGCATCTGAACTGGTGATCCCAATCGACAGGTTGCCGTTGAGCCCACGAGCAATCCCCCTGGCTTTCTCAAGGGCGGTGTCGCTCAGTGCCAGAATTTTACATGCGTCTTCATAGAAAGCTTCTCCTGCTTCGGTCAACTCTATACCCCGAGTCAGGCGCCTAAAAAGCGGTGTGCCAACTTCTTCCTCAAGTTTTTTGATTTGTTGGCTCAGAGGAGGCTGTGAAATACCCAGCACCTTGGCTGCTTTAGTGAAGTGCCTTTCTCGGGCCACCGCGACAAAATACCGCAAATAACGTAGCTCCATATCTAAAACGTCTCAAATCTGTGTATTTTCTATATTGGAACTCTTTGCTGAATCGAGTCAATATTTATTCAACTTTCCTCAATATAGTTTAAGGGGTCGAATACGATGGCATATTCATCTTCATGCGACTGTGTGGCGAGTTTAAATGAAACCTTGCGTGGGTTTTCTGGCCAGCATCCTGATAGCGTGATCTATCAGACATCGCTAATGAGCGCCCTGTTGAGCGGCGTATACGAAGGGGACACCACTATTGCCGATTTGCTTGCACACGGCGATTTTGGTTTGGGTACATTTAACGGACTGGATGGAGAAATGATTGCTTTCAGCAGTCAGGTATACCAGCTGTGCGCCGACGGTAGCGCCCGAGCGGCAAAGCCAGAGCAAAAAACACCGTTTGCTGTGATGACCTGGTTCCAGCCGCAGTATCGTAAAATATTTAATGCGCCGATTAGCCGTCAGCAAATCCACGATGTACTTGATCAGCAAATCCCTTCCGACAACCTGTTCTGCGCGTTGCGTATCGATGGGAACTTCCGTCATGCGCACACACGTACCGTGCCGCGCCAGACTCCGCCTTACCGGCCTATGACTGAAGTACTGGACGATCAGCCGGTATTCCGCTTCGACCAGCGCAGGGGCGTTCTGGTTGGATTCCGAACACCACAGCATATGCAGGGCATTAACGTTGCTGGTTATCACGAACATTTTATTACCGATGATCGTCAGGGCGGCGGTCATCTGCTTGACTACCAGCTGGAGAACGGCGTGCTGACCTTCGGTGAAATTCATAAGCTAATGATTGACCTACCCGCTGATAGTGCATTCCTAAAAGCTGATCTTCACCCTGGCAATCTTGATGCAGCAATCCGTTCCGTCGAAAATTAACAGGAGAACCATCGTGAATAATGATAAACAAGTACGCCAGTGGGCGCATGGTGCGGATATGGTCGTCGGCCAGCTGGAAGCTCAGGGTGTTAAGCAGGTGTTTGGTATCCCGGGCGCGAAAATCGATAGAGTTTTCGATTCCCTGCTGGATTCATCCATCACGATAATTCCCGTACGTCACGAAGCCAATGCAGCTTTTATGGCAGCGGCGGTCGGTCGTCTGACAGGTAAAGCCGGGGTAGCACTGGTTACCTCAGGGCCAGGCTGTTCGAATCTGCTTACTGGCGTTGCCACAGCCAACAGCGAAGGTGACCCGGTAGTCGCCTTGGGCGGTGCAGTTAGACAGGCTGATAAAGCGAAATTAGTGCATCAGAGCATGGACACCATCGCCATGTTCAGCCCAGTCACCAAATATGCTGTGGAGGTGAGTTCTCCGTACGCGATTGGCGAGGTGGTATCGAACGCGTTTCGTGCTGCTGAACAAGGAAGACCGGGGAGTGCGTTTGTCAGTTTGCCGCAGGACATTGTCGATCAGCCCGCGACAGGCGCGATATTACCAGCCAGGAACGCAACACTGATGGGGCCGGCACCGGAGTCAGCGATTAACGACGTGGTGAAGCTTATTGAAAAGGCCAAAAATCCGGTCATTTTACTGGGCCTGATGGCCAGCCAGCCTGCTAATAGCGATGCGCTGCATAAACTGCTGGAAAAAAGCCGTATTCCGGTTACCAGCACCTATCAAGCCGCGGGCGCGGTTAATCAGGGGCACTTTAGCCGCTTCGCTGGACGTGTAGGCCTCTTTAACAACCAGGCCGGTGACAGGCTGCTGCACCTGGCAGATCTGATTATCTGTATCGGCTATAGTCCTGTGGAATATGAACCGTCCATGTGGAATAAGGGCGACGCTACGTTAGTGCATATCGATGTGTTGCCTGCCTATGAAGAGGCTAATTACATCCCGGATCTGGAGTTAGTGGGTGACATTGCCGGCACGCTAAACCTGCTTGCCAGTCGAACCACTCATCAACTGGAGCTCAGCCCGCGTGCCTCAGAAATTCTCGTTGATCGCCAGCAGCAGCGGGATTTACTCGCTCACCGCGGCGCATCGCTCAAGCAGTTTGCTCTGCATCCGCTACGCATTGTGCTCGCCATACAGGATATTGTGAATAACGACGTAACGCTCACGGTTGATATGGGCAGCTTTCATATCTGGATAGCTCGTTATCTCTACAGTTTCAGAGCGCGTCAGGTAATGATTTCCAATGGTCAGCAGACCATGGGGGTGGCACTGCCGTGGGCGATTGGTGCCTGGCTGGTCAACCCGGGGCGCAAGGTAGTATCGGTATCGGGTGATGGGGGGTTTCTGCAGTCAAGTATGGAGCTGGAAACCGCTGTGCGTCTTAAAGCCAACATACTGCATATCATCTGGGTGGATAACGCTTACAACATGGTGGCTATCCAGCAAGAGAAAAAATACCAGCGGTTCTCCGGTGTGAAGTTCGGCCCAGTCGATTTTAAAGTCTATGCCGATGCTTTTGGCGCGAAAGGTTTTGCTGTTGAGAGTGCCGACGGGCTCGAACCGACGCTACGTGCCGCAATGGATGTCGAGGGCCCGTCCGTCGTAGCCATTCCCGTCGACTATAGCGATAACCCGTTATTAATGGGACAGCTCCATCTTCGCCAGATTTTGTGAATAAACATAAGGACAGAATTATGCAAAAAGTTGCACTGATAACAGGCTCAGGCCAGGGCATTGGTAAAGCGATTGCGCTTCGCCTGGTGAAGGATGGATTTGCCGTTGCCATCGCCGATTATAACGAAGAGACGGCCAAAGCTGTTGCTGAAGAAATCACCCGTCATGGTGGTCGTGCTGTTGCCATTAAGGTTGATGTTTCCAGCCGCGACCAAGTATTTGCGGCGGTGGAGAAAGCCCGTACCACGCTGGGTGGTTTCAATGTTATCGTGAATAACGCCGGGATTGCGCCATCTACCCCAATTGAATCGATTACGCCGGAAATTGTCGATAAGGTCTACAACATTAATGTAAAAGGCGTTATTTGGGGGATCCAAGCCGCAATTGACGCGTTCCGCAAAGAAGGTCATGGCGGTAAAATCATCAACGCCTGCTCCCAGGCGGGCCATACTGGAAACCCTGAACTGGCAGTATACAGTTCCAGCAAGTTTGCGGTTCGTGGGTTAACACAAACCGCAGCGCGGGATCTTGCAGCGCTGGGGATCACCGTAAACGCCTATTGCCCCGGTATCGTTAAAACGCCTATGTGGGCGGAAATAGATCGTCAAGTCTCCGAAGCTGCGGGTAAACCACTTGGCTACGGTACCGAAACTTTTGCCAAACGCATCACACTTGGCAGATTATCTGAACCGGAAGATGTGGCCGCCTGTGTGTCTTATCTTTCAGGCCCAGACTCCGACTACATGACAGGGCAGTCCCTGCTAATTGATGGCGGAATGGTGTTTAATTAAAAATAATTTGCTTCGACATGAATTTTTCTCTGCACTTGTGCGGTAATGCCGATGAGTTAAGGATCAGTTTACCGATCCCATGATGGTGCAAGGATCCGGAAATGTTTACGCATTTCCGGATTTTTTATGTATATAGGGTAGATGTCTCTAATATTATGAAATACATTTATTTTTAGATATTTCCATCTGAGACATGTCATCCTGTTTTTGGGTTAAATGATAACGAGAGCTTCAGGGGACCCATTTTTTGAGCTAAATCTGGCTTTTTCATGCCATCCTAAATATCTGAGAATGTCATATTGCTAATATCACCAATTATTTGCCCGGTAACTCATGCAAGCAATATTTCATTATTTTTTATTATTAGTATGAAGAGTTGTTATTAAAAAGCTATCAAAAAGTTATCCCCCCCCTCCAAATGAGGTCAAATTAACGACAAAACTATAATCAGGTAATAATCTTTTTATTAAAAATGTATAGTACCCAGCGTTTTTTACTTATGGTGTGTTTACTGTGCTCTCAATATTTTGAGCTATAGTTTTTTTTGGGGATAAACAGATATGGTGGAAGTTTCTTATATCGTCAATTTATTGATCGGTGCAGTCGCCGCGATCGCCGTCGGCTACTATATTATGAAAGGCTATTCAGCGACGGGCATACTGATGGTGAGTGGTGTCGCTCTGTTACTGATCAGTATCAGCCTGGGCCGCCCGATTGTTGCGGAAAAAGATGCGACAGGTTTTTTATTCCTGGATGTCTTTGAATATATTAAAATTTTACTGACATCTCGTGCCGCCGATCTCGGTATGATGATCATGATTTTATGCGGTTTCGCCGCGTATATGTCTCATATCGGCGCTAATGATATGGTGGTGAAGCTGGCCTCTCATCCGCTTAAATATATTAACTCCCCTTATGTCCTGATGATTGCTGCTTACTTTCTGGCTTGTTTGATGTCTTTAGCCGTTTCGTCTGCAGCCGGGCTGGGCGTATTGCTGATGGCAACATTATTCCCCATTATGGTGAACGTCGGCATTAGCCGCGGCGCAGCAACCGCTATTTGTGCTTCACCCGCTGCCATTATTTTGTCTCCGACTTCCGGTGATGTCATTGTCGCGGCAGAAGCATCAAAAATGGGTGGGGAGAAGCTGATTGAGTTTGCTTTTCACACCACATTACCTATTTCAATCATTGCTATTTTAGCTATCGCTGTCGCCCACTTCTTCTGGCAACGTTACTTAGATAAGAAAGAAGGCGTGGTCAGCGAGAAGCTCGATGTCTCAAATATCGTTACCAAAGTGCCAGTATTCTACTTTATTCTGCCATTTCTGCCGATTATTGGTGTATTAATTTTCTCCGGAAAAATGACGCTACCATTAACCGAACATGTTATTCCAAACCTGAATATCATCACTATCCTTATCATTTGTATGGTAATAACAGCGCTGATTGAATTTATTCGCACTTTTAACGCTAAGACCGTATTTGACGGGCTGGATTCTGCTTATAAAGCGATGGGAGATGCCTTCTACTCAGTGGTGATGCTATTAGTCGCTGCTGGTATATTTGCTCAAGGCTTAAATACGATTGGCTTTATTTCCGGGTTAATTCACTTAGCTGAAACCTCCGGTGGTGGCATTATTGTGATGATGCTGGTATTGGTGGTGGTGACCATGCTAGCTGCTATTGCTACTGGCTCTGGTAATGCACCTTTCTATGCCTTCGTGGAGTTTATTCCTAAGCTGGCCGACCAAATGGGTATTAATCCTGCCTATTTGGTGATCCCCATGTTACAGGCATCTAACCTTGGTCGCTCGATGTCACCGGTATCCGGTGTCGTGGTAGCTACCGCTGGTATGGCAAAACTGTCACCCTTTGAAGTCGTTAAACGAACATCAGTACCGATGATTGTTGGTCTACTGGCCGTTATTATCGCGTCTCATATTATGGTGCCGGAACATACACCTGAGCAGGTTGCACAGCAACAGACAGCACCTGTCGCACCTTAAGTCGTTTACGTAGATATAAGTTCAACTCTGATAGTTCCGCCGTATTCAGCATACGGCGGATTTTTACTTTGGCGCCAGGACGTTTGTCGGCATTTTGTTATTCTTATCAATCATGCGCAGGGCGAGTATGGCAATGCTTTGTTACGAAAGTGAGATGACCGGTCGCATTTACCCGCAACACGATTGTACGAAATAAAAAAGCCCCAACTGAAGTCGAGGCTGACAGTATGAAGGTGAGGGGAGGTTGCTAGCCTGTTTTCAATTCATTCCGTGTTGCGGTTGCGATAAATGCGCTTCTACTGCTGTACGCCGAATTATTTTTTACCGCACTATCAATCTGATGTAACAAGCGATGTGGTAGCGTGATATTTATTCGCTCGGCACGACCATCGAACTTGTCCATATTGACAGGGATCAGTACCCATTGACCGTTAGCATACTGACTGTCACTTTTCTCAATATGGTCTTTCATCTTTCCTGCGGGAGGTATTGCCATATCGTGTTCTGTCAATGCTTCAAAGTGTGCGTCAATAGCACTCTGTGCATCTGAAATGGCATCTTCAACTGAATCTCCTGCAAAGATGCAGCCATCGACATCAGGAAACCAACCACTGGCGGTTCCATCGTTATCAATTTCTATAAATGCTGGATAATGCATAATTAAATCCCCGTGATATTTATCGGAAAGATGCGTTCTGTAGGGCGCAATCCTGGTTACTTGATCCCTGCTTTTTTGAGTACTTGTCGGAGGGTTCCGGTTTTAATCTCTTTACTGGGATGGGGTACTGTCACCAGGTTAGGAGAATCTGAGTGTTTGAACGTATGGTGACTGCCTTTAACTCTAACCAGCGTCCAGCCATTTTCTTCTAATATCCTTATCAATTCCGAACTCTTCAAGCGTCCTCCGTTTCGCTAGCCAATGAGATCATAATTACACACTATACACATAAATTGAATTTTTTGTGTGTATAGTGTGTATTTTTTTCTTGAGGGTATGATAAAGACCCGCTGTTTATTTCCCCTCAAGCAAGTCTGATGGATATTAAAAAATGGTCGTACGATTTTCGGTTGTCGGGGTTTGGCTGAAGTTCTAGATTTATCCGGTACTACAACAGGAGATAATCATGAACTTCACTCAACTTCATTATCAAAACCACCCCTTACTGATTGCCAATGTCTGGGATGTCAGCAGCGTTACAGCAGCACAGCAAGCGGGTTATCAGGCTCTGGGTACCTCAAGTGCTGCAATTGCCTCCATGTTAGGCTACGAGGACGGGGAGGCTATGTCATTCGATGAGTTGTTCTATATCGTCTCGCGTATTAAATCTGCTACCAGCCTGCCATTAAGTGTTGATATTGAAGCCGGCTTTGGGCAAACAGTAGCTGAAATAACGGGTAATATTAAGCGTCTCATCCAGATTGGTGTGGCGGGTATTAATATTGAAGACAGCAAAGTCATTACGGGCGTCAGGCAACTGGTCAATCCCATCACCTTTGCTGCTTGTTTAAAAGATATCCGCAGTTATCTTATGACAGAGCATCATGAATTATTTATCAATGTACGTACTGATACCTATCTACTGAATTATCAGCACGCTTTGCAGGAGACGCTGTTACGGGGGCGATTATATCAGCAAGCTGGAGCTGATGGTCTGTTTGTTCCCTGCCTGACCGCGGAAAACGAGATTCGTACTCTGTGCCAGGAGATTGATTTACCATTAAACCTGATGTGTATGCCGAGTCTGTCTGCTTTTAAACAACTCGGGGAATTAGGTGTAAAGCGTATTTCTATGGGGAATTTTGTTCACACAGCTCTACAATCAAAGCTTGAAGAGATGATGCAATTGATTCAGTCGCAACAGTCATTTTCAGGAGTCTTTAATTAATGGAAGTGCTCGATAATACCCAGTGTGATGTCTGGTATCAGGCATTACTGGAACGTGCTTCAGATTACACAGGCGTATTTTTTGTTGGTGTCAAAACTACGGGTGTTTTTTGTCTTTCTGTATGCCGGGCACGAAAACCAAAACGTGAAAATGTCGTGTTTTATCGTGATATTAAATCTGCTCTGGATGCCGGTTATCGTCCCTGCAAAGTCTGCCGACCAACAGAAAATGCGCATAGTGCTCCCTCTTATATTGAACAAGCCCTGCAACTGGTTCGTAGCCAGCCTAAAATTCGCGTCAGTGACACTGACCTTCGTGCTCAAGGTCTTAGCCCGGAAAGAGTTCGCCGCTGGTTTCTCCAGAACCATGGCATCACCTTTCAGGCTTTTCAGCGTATGCAACGCATAAACGTCGCGATTGGGGAGCTAAAAGTAGGGCGGTCAGCCACTGATGTTGCTTTTGATAGTGGTTACGAATCGTTAAGTGGTTTTGGTTATACCTATAAACGGATGACAGGAACGGCCCCGACTGAACTCAGTGAGGTTATCCTTATTCACCGTTTTACCACGCCACTCGGGCCAATGTTTGTCTGTGCGACGGAACGCGGAATATGTTTGCTGGAATTTACTGACCGCCGAATGCTGGAAACAGAATTTCGCGATCTCCAACGCTTATTGAAGGCCCGAATATTGTCTGGAGAAAATAGACATACTCGGCAAGCAGAAAAAGAGATCAGTGAATATTTTTTGGGAACGCGTCAACAGTTCGATCTTCTGCTCGATACGCCCGGTAGTGATTTTCAGCGTAGTGTCTGGCAGGGATTACAGGTCATTCCTTATGGTCAGACAACGCATTATCAAGACCTTTCTGAGCAGATTAACCGACCCACGGCAGTGCGCGCCGTCGCTAACGCAAATGGTGCAAACCGAGTAGCCATCGTTATTCCATGCCACCGAATTATCGGTAAAGATGGCTCGATGACAGGATACGGTGGGGGTCTTGCGCGCAAAGAGTGGCTTATTAAGCATGAAAGACGGCATTTAATGATGGCAGATGAGTCGCTCAGTCCGGTGGAGAGAACCTGAGGATAATGGGTGATGACTTATATCACTCAATCCGGACTGAGTACTGTTAGCTATTCGGATAATAAAAGAAATTATTTCGCCAGCAGTTCGTTACGCACGATCTCGGCACCTGCACTTAAGGCGGCCAATTTACCTCTGGCGACATGGCGCGGCAGTGGAGCCATACCACAGTTGGTAGAAGGGTAGAGCTTATCTGCATCGACGAACTGAAGCGCTTTACGCAGCGTCTCTGCCACTTCTTCTGGCGTCTCAATGGCATTGGTTGCCACGTCAATGGCGCCTACCATCACTTTTTTACCACGGATAAGTTCAATCAGATCCATGGGGACACGAGAGTTCTGGCATTCCAGTGAAATAATATCGATAGCTGATTGTTGTAACTTAGGGAAGGCTTTTTCATACTGTCGCCACTCTGATCCCAGTGTTTTTTTCCAGTCAGTATTGGCTTTGATACCATAGCCGTAACAAATATGTACGGCAGTTTCGCATTTAAGCCCTTCAATCGCCCTTTCCAGAGTAGCAATCCCCCAGTCATTCACTTCATCAAAGAACACATTAAATGCTGGTTCATCAAACTGGATGATATCGACACCCGCAGCTTCTAGCTCTCTCGCCTCTTGATTGAGAATTTTTGCGAATTCCCAGGCGAGTTTTTCGCGGCTTTTATAGTGATTATCATAGAGCGTATCGATCATCGTCATCGGCCCAGGCAAGGCCCATTTAATCGGTTGATCGGTTAACTGACGTAAATACTTTGCATCTTCAACAAAAACGGGCCTTTGGCGAGCTACTGCGCCAACGACTGTCGGAACGCTGGCATCATAGCGATCACGAATTCTGACTGTCTGGCGTTTCTCAAAATCAACACCGCTAAGATGTTCAATAAAGGTAGTGACAAAATGCTGACGCGTTTGCTCGCCATCACTGACAATATCAATACCTGCCAGCAGTTGCTCTTGTAATGACAAACGTAGTGCGTCTTGCTTGCCGTCGATTAATTCCTGGTCTTGTAATTTCCACGGTGACCACAGCGTCTCAGGTTGTGCAAGCCAGGACGGTTTAGGTAAGCTGCCAGCAGTTGAAGTAGGTAATAAACGTTTCATAATAGATGACCTTGTGTTTTTGATTAATCAGAAAGCGTAATTAGCGGACCACTGCTCAAGAACCGTCTGGTAAGGTTTAATAAAGATCTCCTCAACAAACTTTCCCTGCTCAATAGCCAGCTGGCTACGTTCTTCTCGATCATAAACAATTCGCGTTAATGAATAATCCTGATGTTTTAAACTAGGCTGATAGTTTTTCCCTGCTGCAGAATTGGCATTATAAATCTCAGGACGATAAATTTTTTGGAAGGTATCCATCGTACTGATGGTGCTGATAAGCTCAAGATTGGTATAATCACTAAGCAAATCACCGGAAAAATAAAAAGCCAAAGGTGCAACACTGTTGGCTGGCATAAAGTAGCGAACTTTTAAGCCCATTTTGTTGAAGTATTCATCAGTTAAAGAATATTCATCTTGCTGATATTCAACACCCAACACAGGATGGATGTTTTCGGTGCGAATATAGGTCTTGGTATTCGACACGCTGAGACAGATAACGGGCGCTTTATTAAAATTTTCTTTGTAAGTGTCTGAATTAACGAAACACTTAAACAAATTCCCATGCAGGACGCCAAAGTCATCAGGAATACTAAATTTATCGCTGTCTTTATTATGCTCTGAAAGTAATACGCTAAAATCATAATCACGTACATAAGAGGAAAAATTATTTCCAACCATGCCAGTAATTCGCTCGTTGGTTTTTTGATCAACAATATTAGTTTTCAATATTTCAATTAATGGCAGAGCATGACTACTGTTTGTACTATCAATATTCATCTCCACAGAGATGATTTCAAGCTCAACTGTATAACGATTCCCTTCAGGATTATCCCAGTGGGCGAGAGAATTGAAACGATTGTCGATCATCTTTAAGGTGTTACGCAAGTTCTCCTGGCGGCTCTTTCCTCTGGCCAGGTTTGCGAAGTTAGTTGTGATACGCGTATTTCCTGAGGGGTTGTAATTCTCATCGAAACAAATGCTTTTAATGGTAAAAGTAAAATCGTTATTCATTGTAATCTGACATCCTAATAGATAAATCTGTTTTTATTTCTTGCTTTTTTAAGGGATTTCCGATTTTCTTATGGCATTCCCACTCAGTAATCTTCATATTGCTTATCATTCACAACAATGCATATTGTTATGCCTGAGCCATTGATTGAGTAAAAGTGATTTAATTTCATTATAACATGAGAGATTTTCATGTTGGACGATATAATCAACAACTCAGTTGTTATAAACACCCCCATTTAAGTTAAAATATGGTTGTAATTCATGTGATTAACTTAAGTTTTCGTATCATGCTGGCAACATGCCAGAAATAAATGTTCGATTAATCAGGAACGACTGTGAGGTATTGAGATGTCTGTTGAGTCACCGGTTGAGGCCCAGTTTGTCGCCTATAATGCACATGATATTGAGGCGTTTATCCTCTGTTTTTCTGAGGACTTTAAAGGTTATCGAATGCCTGCAGAATCACCATCGCTGGTGGGGAAGGCTGCCCTGAAGGAGTTTTACATTAATAATCGCTTTAACAATCCGGCATTAAAAGCAGAGTTATTATCACGTATTGTACTGGGGAATAAGGTTTTCGATCATGAATATATTTATGGCCTCACGCCTGAGCCACTTGCCAGCGTTGCCGTTTTTGAAATTGAAAATGAGCTGATTAAAACTGCGTGGTTTTATTTCCCCTCCTGATTAAAGAACGCTTATGTCGTGGTTAATTTTCTAAAACATAAAAGAAGAGAAGAGAACCCGACTATCGTCGGGTCACCGCAAGGCTATCATCATTAATATAATTGGGTGTACAACCGAATTATTTTATACCCGTCATACCTCCATTTGCCTGGGCGTAACCTTCGCCCAGCGAGCCGAGTTATTTTGAGTATATAGTGGCTTCGGTGCCTCCAGAGGAGGAATAAATAGGCATATACGAAATATAGAATAAAGGGCATTCCATGTTTCCGTAAAAATGAAATTATCCTTACTAAAGCTCGTTAGCAAGCGACAAATGAGATTTTTTTTAAAAATCGTATTCAGATCTAAAATTGATAAAGTAAATGATGACTAATGAGCTATTTCTCTCATGCACTCTTTATTGTACGTAAATAGTCAGCCAGCACCAAAGCGTGATTTTGAGTCGTGTTTTTGGCTGCATAAAGCAGTGTGACTGGCATGGTTTTGCTGCGCGTGGCCAGCGTGAGGGCTGCTTGCTGATGGTTAGTCAGTTCGATACGGTAACGTCGGGTAAACTCAGTAAAGTCGATGGTTTCGCTATGGAGTGCGGTACGTAACTCGCTGGAGGGCGTTAAGTCCTTCGCCCACTCATCATAGAGGAGGCTGGTCTTTTTAATGCCACGGGGCCAGAGCTTATCAACTAGCACTCGGTAACCATCCTCTTTGTCGGCTACATCATAGACACGTTTACAATGGATCATATGTTCTCCAGCATTTATCTTTTACTACCAGTATAGCAGAGTCTTTTTCGGCCTTTATTCTATAAGAGGCCACTGAATTTTTCTTGCCAGCTACTCTAAAGTCGCTTAGCCTGATGTTCCTTATGCTGTTCTTATTCTGTTAATTATGCACATAAGGAACTCTCGCAATGACCGCACTTTCCCAGACTCCTCTTTGTATTGCTTTAGTCGGTGACTATAACCCTGCGGTGATTGCCCATCAGGCCATTCCTCAGGCCTTGACACAAAGCGCTGCCACTCTTGACCTTAATATTCGCTGGCACTGGTTACCCACTACAGAAATCAATCATCCTGAAGACTTGACGGATTACGATGCTATCTGGTGTGTACCTGCCAGCCCTTATCACAATGAACAAGGGGCTTTATCAGCGATTCGTTATGCTCGTGAAAATAAACGACCTTTTTTAGGAACCTGCGGTGGGTTTCAGCACGCTATTCTGGAGTATGCGCGTAATGTTCTGGGCTGGCAGGACGCCGGGCATGCAGAAACCGCGACCGAAGGGCGGCTGGTGATATCGCCCTTGGTCTGTTCTCTGGTTGAGAAGTCGGACGCGATTATCCTGAAAGATAATTCAGCTATTGCTATTGCCTATGGTGAGACGAGTATTCGTGAGGGATACCACTGTAACTACGGTATTAATACCCAGTTTGCTACAGAACTAAAGACCAGCCCACTGATGCCAACAGGCTGGGACAATCAGGGTGATATTCGTGCGGTTGAGCTGACCGGACATCCATTCTTTATCGCCACGTTATTCCAGCATGAACGCCGGGCATTGAACGGTCTGCCATCGCCATTGGTCGAGGCATTTCTGGCGGCGGCGAAGAGGCTGGCGGGGCAGTAAAAACCCCTCTCTTGCGAGCCTTATTCCGGTTAACGCTGGAATAAGGCTCTGACTTGGATACTGAAATATTTCCTGAATCTCAGTCGTGAATTTGAATTGGACGTCCGGCATAGGCGCCAAATATTGCCATCACAATCGCCAGTGCTGCGCACAGCAGTAGCGGCCAGGACCAACTGCCAGAAAGGTCATGAATCTTGCCCATCAGTGGTGGTCCGGCAGCAGCGAGCAGATAACCGATAGATTGTGCCATTCCTGACAGCGCGGCGGCTTGGTGGGCTGACCCAGTACGCAAAGCGATAAAAGATAATCCCAGGATCAACGCCGCACCAGAACCAAAACCCCCCAGCGCTATCCATAATGTCGCCAGTTGTGGAAACCATACCATTCCACAAACAGCAGTACACCAGAACAGTGCCATCAGAATCGCAATACCCCGCTGATCCTTAAGACGACTGAGAATTAAACCTACCACCAGACCCGGAACTGCTGTTGCCAGCTGTAACACACCATGCAATGAACCGGCTTGCTGTTCGCTATAGCCATAGCCGATTAATATAGATGGCAACCAGCCGACGACTACATAGTAAATAAAGGAGTTAATACCGAGAAACAGAGTCACTTGCCAGGCCAGTGCAGAAGACCAAATACCCCGATTTTTTAGTGCCGGATTACCCGAAAGAGTGGCACTTGCCTTATTACGCAAATGAGGTAGCCAAAAGAGTATTGCCAGTAGTGGAAAAATCATCAGTGACAGCAATGAACCGGACCAGCCGAAGCCATAGAGTGCGATGGGCACCACCATCACGGAACCGATGGCTGCCGCGATCCCCATAGTTAAAGAGTAAGCCCCGGTCAATTTAGCAATGCTGTCAGGATAGTCACGTTTCACCAGACTTGGCAGCAATACGTTACCCATTGCAATACCACAGCCGATAATTGCGGTACCGAGATACAAGCACGCTGGGTTGCCCGTAGAACGGATAACAACGCCAAGGCAAATCATTACCATCGCGGTCAGTAAACTACGCTCACTACCAAAGCGGCGCGCAATTCCGGCAACAAAGGGAGAGACCAGCGCAAAAGCCAGCAGTGGAATAGTGGTTAATAGCCCGATTTGTGCAGTGGTTAATGAAAAACTCTCTTTCATCATATCCAGCAGTGGGGCAACACCAGTAAAAGGTGCTCGTAGTGTGCTGGCAATCATTAATATGCCAATTAACATCAATACGTGGTGTTTTTTACTCTCAGGAATTATTGTCTTCATTATCATCACCCAAAATACTGAATGACCACGATACAGGTTTCGGTCAGTGAATAAATCAAGATAAAATGACAAAATATCGCTAAATTCGGACAATCTATGGAACGTGGCTTAAATCTTGATGGTTTTGATCCCGATAGTAGCTCGGCAGCAGCGCTGGCTTTCAGGGTGAGGGTGGTTCAGACGAACCAGGAGATCCCTTTTCATTACCATCGTAAAGGGCAGTTGATTCTGGCGCTGCATGGCGGTGTGACCACTGAAGTACAACAGGCTATGTGGATGGTTCCGACCCATTATGCGGTATGGATCCCCAGCAATATGCCACACAGTAACCGCGTTACGGCTAATGCCCGACTCAGTTTTTTATTTATCGAACCTGGTAGTGTAGAAATGCCAGAACAATGCTGCACCTTGAAAATTTCGCCTCTGGTACGTGAATTGATTCTGCATCTCGCTAATATTCCTTATGACAAGATTAACGATCTGGCAGTACAACGCCTTACTCAGGTGCTGTTTGATGAACTACCAAAGCAACCGGTTGAATCGCTGGAATTACCCATTTCCGGAAATATAAAGATCCGTGCGATGGCGGATATGATGGCTCAAGAGCTGCAGGATAAACGCTCGCTTTCAGCCTGGGCAGACAAGTTTGCGATGAGTGAGCGTAACCTGGCCCGCCTTATCGTCAAAGAGACCGGACTCAATTTTCGACGCTGGCGTCAGCAGTTACAGTTGATTATTGCCTTACGGCTGTTGGTCGGAGGACAGAATGTACAGCAAGTCGCCGAGTCTCTAGGGTACGACTCCACCACGGCATTTATTACCATGTTTAAAAAAGCACTGGGCACTACTCCAGGGCGCTATCTTAAAACATTGGCTGACGGCGTGGCCGACTAAATAATTCGTTCTCTGGCGCTGGTAGGATTAATCCTGTGACCATGTGGAAGTATTGGACTGTAAGGAGCATTCCGGGAAGAGTTGAACCAGTTTGCCATTCTTAATATCATCACCAGCCGCCCAGTCATGAAGAAAAGCGAGCCCCAAACCTTCAACATCCGCCTGACGCATGGCTTAAAAATCATCACAATTAAAGAGAGGTTTTCTAATATTCTCTCTGGCTGGGTGACCTATTACCAGGGACCAGCATAGTAAATCGGCCCCATGAATTTTGTCGATTAAATGATGTGAAGCAATCTCTTCCAGAGAGGCGGGAAATCCGGCCTGGTTCAGATAGTCAGAACTGGCGCATAAGACACGAGTTTGCATCGCAATTTTACTGGCAATTAACGTGCTGTCTGCCCCATATCGCCAATACGGGAAAGCTTTGCCATCACCGAGGTATTTGTTACGGCTCATGAAGCGCTTATCCATTTGGGTAAACTTAAACCCTCTAGAAACAGTATTAATCCATGCCGGGGCTGGCGGCGTAGGGGGTGCGGCAGTCCAGCTTACTCATGCCATAGATTATGTTACCGAAGACTTTTCCGAGGTTCTTTCCCGCCTGACAAATAATCGAGGTATTGATTTAATTCTCGATGTTATCGGCGCACCTTACTTCGAACGTAACGTAAACTCACTGAACTTTGGTGGGCGACTGGTTCAGATTGGCATTATGGGGGGGGGGAATGCGAAGATCCCTCTGGACAGAGTGTTGTACCGCCATTTACAGATTATTGGCACCGTAATGAAATCCCGTTCACAGGATGCTAAACATGATATGTCACGGCGTTTTAAAGAGAGCGGGTTAACACGCTTTGGTAAAAATGGGCTGAGTCCGGTTATTGATAGTATGTTTCCGCTGACTGAGGCCAGGCTGGCACATCAGCACATGGAAGACAGGTTGAATGTCGGCAAGATTGTCTTAACCATGTAGTGTGCATTGACAGGAAGCGTTTTCATATTTTCCTGCACTGGTGTGGTGCATGGTGCCATCACCTGCACCTTTACTGTCATGCACAAACGTTCTCGATCGGGATGACGTTTTTCTTCGATGATAATGAACTAAAAAATATCATCGGAGTTCTGTTGCAGATGCTTGAGAGAAAATTAATTTCTATAACTGGCGGTCTGTTATTGGTCGTGCAATCCTCATCGGAAGAGATGGCTCTAGTTGCCACGATTATTGATTATCCCGCTTGTTATTGCGGAGATGCTCGATGAGTATGGTAACGCTGCTCTCGTTTTGGTTTTTGTCGCTGATATTTGTTGGCATACCTGGGGGCGGACTGGGCTTATGCCATTAGCGCCAGCATCCGTGGCCGCCATATTCCGGCGGTAGTAGGGCTGATAGCCGGATATGCTGTGATGACTATTATCATCGCGGTGGGTATCGGTCCTCTGGTTGCGGGTAATCAGTTCTTAATGGTGCTACTGGCTCTGGCTGGCGCACTGTATCTGATATGGCTGGGGGTGAATCTACTACGCCAGCCCGTGGTGCCTGCTATCCACGCAGAAGATACTACAGGAAGCAGGTTATCTGCGGCTGTAAAAGGTGCCATGGTTAGTGGTCTGAATCCCAAGAGCTTTGTTTTTTTTCTGGCTTTTTTACCGCCATTTACTGTTGTCGGAGCTGCCTGGGTCTTACCCATGCAGCTGTTTATCCTGGGGATGATTTATACTTTTAGCTGCCTTGTCGTCTATATGCTGGTGGGATATGGTGCACATATTGTGCTCAGTACTCGGCCTGAGGCCACCCGGGTGGTCAGTCGGTTGCTCGGAATATTTGGGCCTGATAACCCTGCGGGTTATCAGGCTGGGGCAGCTAGTTATGAATTTCGTTAACCTGCTTTTGAAAGAGCTCGCGGAATACCGGGTAAATATCACTCTGCTCGCGAATATGCTGCATGGCAAAGTTGTCATAACTTTCCTGCAGTTTTTCATACTCCAGCCACAGGGACTGATGAGCGCGACGAGTAATTTCGATATAACTGTAATAACGTACCGTAGGAAGAAGATTTTTAACTAAAATTTCCCGGCATTGTGGGGAATCATCTGCCCAGTTATCGCCATCGGAGGCCTGAGCCGCATAGATATTCCACTGCGTGGAGTCATAGCGTTCTTTAACAATTTCGGCCATCAGTTTCAAGGCACTGGATACAATTGTACCGCCTGTTTCTTGTGAGTAGAAAAATTCTTGCTCATCCACCTCTTTCGCCTGGGTATGATGGCGAATATAGACCACTTCAACGTTTTTATAGCTCCGGCTCAAAAACAGATAAAGTAAGATATAGAACCGCTTAGCCATATCTTTGGTGGCCTGATCCATAGAGCCGGAAACGTCCATCAGACAAAACATCACCGCCCGACTCGACGGCTCTGGCCGTTTTTCATAGTTCTTAAAACGTAAATCAAACGTATCAATAAAGGGAACCCGGGCTATTTTTTCGCGCAGATCTGCGATGTCCTTACGTAACTGTTCCTCTTCCAGTAACTGGACAGGTTCACTGTGGCTCAGTGTTTCTAACTCATCTTCCATTTCATGTAACTGACGACGTTTACCAGCCGTTAATGCGGTACGACGCGCAAGTGAATTTTGTAGTGAACGCACGACACTGATATTGGCTGGTACGCCATTGGCAGTATAACCAGAACGGTGTGAAGTATATTCCGTCAGCTGACGATACTGATTACGTTTCAGATTAGGCAGGGCAAGATCTTCAAATAACAGATCAAGGTATTCGTCTTTTGAGATCTGAAAAACAAAATCCTCACTACCTTCACCGTCTTTGCCTGCTTCACCCTGACCACTCCCGCTGCCGTTGCCGCCATTACCTTGTGGACGAGCGATACGATCATTAGGGACAAAATGATCGTTTCCCGGATGTACGCGATGACGTAGCCCTCCATTTCCCTGGTGAAACATGGGTTCGCTAATATTCTCTTTCGGAATGGTCACTGATTCGCCGCTATCGACATCGGTGACAGAGCGTTTATTGATAGCTCCTGAGATGGACTGTTTAATTTGTGCTTTATAACGGCGCAAAAAACGCTGACGATTTACCGCGCTTTTGTTTTTTCCGTTGAGTCTCCGGTCTATAAAATAGGTCATATTTCCCCCAAACGTCTTCTGTCAGGTTATCAGACGGCCACTGACGAAGAAAAGCCCCAGACTGAGCTGACTCTGTCTGGGGGGTATTTATGAAGATTTACGTACCCGTAAATACCACTCGCATAACAGGCGTACCTGCTTACGGGTATAGCCTTTCTCCATCATGCGATGCACAAAATCATCATGCTTCTTCTGCTCATCGGTTGAGGTTTTGGCATTAAAGGAAATAACGGGTAATAGCTCTTCGGTATTGGAGAACATTTTTTTCTCAATCACCGTGCGTAGTTTCTCGTAACTGGTCCAGTTAGGGTTACGACCGCTGTGATTGGCGCGGGCGCGCAGTACAAAGTTGACGATTTCATTACGGAAATCTTTCGGATTACTGATACCGGCAGGTTTTTCAATTTTTTCCAGTTCAGCATTGAGTGATTCACGATCAAACAGCTGTCCGGTATCAGGATCACGATATTCCTGATCCTGAATCCAAAAGTCAGCGTAAGTAACATAGCGGTCAAAAATATTCTGCCCGTACTCCGAATAGGACTCAAGGTAGGCGGTCTGGATCTCTTTGCCAATAAACTCAGCATATTTCGGGATCAGGTAGCCTTTGAGATACTCAAGATATTTTTCCGCCAGCTCCTGAGGGAACTGTTCCCGCTCAATTTGTTGTTCAAGGACATAAAACAGGTGCACCGGGTTGGCTGCCACTTCAGCGTGGTCAAAGTTAAATACCCGGGAGAGAATTTTAAAGGCAAAGCGGGTGGAAAGCCCATTCATCCCCTCATCCACGCCAGCATAGTCCCGATATTCCTGATAGGACTTCGCTTTCGGATCGGTATCTTTTAAGCTTTCGCCGTCGTAGACGCGCATTTTGGAGTAAATACTTGAGTTTTCAGGTGTCTTCAATCGCGATAACACCGTAAAACGTGACAGAGTTTCCAGCGTTCCCGGAGCGCAAGGCGCCTGAGTCAGTTCACTGTGTTGCAACAGTTTCTGATAAATTTTGATCTCTTCAGAAATACGCAGGCAATAAGGCACTTTGACAATATAAACTCGGTCAAGGAAGGCCTCATTATTTTTATTATTTCTGAACGTGACCCATTCGGACTCGTTAGAGTGCGCCAGAATGATACCGTTAAACGGCAGGGCAGAGATCCCTTCAGTGCCGTTATAGTTACCTTCCTGGGTTGCTGTCAGCAGAGGGTGAAGCACCTTGATCGGTGCCTTGAACATTTCCACAAACTCCATGATGCCCTGGTTTGCACGGCATAAAGCACCTGAGTAGCCGTAAGCATCAGGGTCATTTTGGGCAAAGTGTTCCAGTTTCCGAATATCAACTTTACCGACCAGGGCGGAAATATCCTGGTTATTTTCATCACCGGGTTCGGTTTTCGCGATGGCCACTTGTCCCAGGATAGAAGGCCAGACTTTTACCACTTTAAACTGAGTAATATCCCCGCCAAACTCTTTCAGGCGCTTGGCAGCCCAGGGCGACATAATGGTGCCGAGATAACGATGCGGAATACCATACTCTTTGGTCAGGATATGGGCATCTTCCTGCGGGTTAAACAGGCAGAGAGGGTGATCATTTACCGGGCTGTGCTCACCATTAGCACTAAGCACATAAATCGGCACATGTTGCATCAAGGCTTTCAGGCGTTCTGCCAGAGACGATTTACCGCCACCTACTGGCCCCAGTAAATAGAGAATTTGTTTTTTCTCTTCCAGCCCTTGGGCGGCATGTTTTAAATAAGAGACAATCTGTTCAATGGCATCTTCCATGCCGTAAAAGGACTCAAATGCAGGATAACGTGCAACGACGCGATTAGAAAACAGACGTGATAAGTGAGGGTCGGTGGCGGTATCAACCATCACCGGTTCACCGATAGCCTTAAGCAAACGTTCAGCTGCATTGGCGTAGGCATTTTTATCCTGACGGCAAAGGGTCAGGAATTCTTGCAAGCTAAACTCTTCATCCTTGGCTGCTTCATAACGCTGGCGATAGTGATCGAATATATTCATAGTATGTCGTCCTTTCGTTTAGCACAGGTTAAAGAGCCGTTGATATAAATAAGAGTGGCTCCCTGGAAGATGCATAAGAAATTAGAAGCAATACTTATGCCAGATTGTTTACTGGCAACACCTACTGTAATAGGCCTTATAACTATTCATCTATCTGTAATAAAGCGTAGATGGCATTTTCAAAACCTGCCTCCATGACTACCTAATTTCAATGGTATATCAATAACTCATCAAACGAATCTCACTAAGCGACTAACGGCTTTCTGAGTCCTCATCCTTCAAATTGCTGGGGTCTCATCTTTCTGTATTCAGTATCTACAAATCACTCGAATTACTGTCATACTTCAAATTGCCTGGGCGCTCTTTTATTCTCATAATTGAATCGTAGGGTTTTATCTCACCTTAGTGTAAAAAATTTGAGCTAGCCATAAGGGAAAGTTACACTAAGTCACGACTAACTATGTAATTAAAGGACAGGATTAATTGTGAGCAAAGTTAAACTTTTTGCATTAGGTGTATTTATGGCCTCCTCAGTTTCACTGGCACACGCTGAAGGACCATGGTCAGTCGGGGCGGGTGCTCTGGTAACGCCAGACCTGTATCGGGGACACCAGGATAGAATTTATCCGTTACCACTAGTGGGCTATGAGGGGGAAAACTTCTATGTCCGTAGCCTCAATGCGGGTTACTACTTATGGAATGATAAGACGGACAAACTTTCAGTGACCGCCTATTACTCCCCGCTGCACTATCGCCCGAAAGACAGCAAAGATAATGATATGCGCGCTCTGGACAAACGTAAGTCCACGGTAATGGCAGGTCTGGCCTATTCGCATTATACCGATTATGGTTTTCTGCGTACTGTGCTGGCGGCGGATATCCTGGATAACAGCAACGGTATCACTTGGGATACTGCATGGCTCTATCGTTATAATACTGGTAGCCTGACCTTCACCCCGGGTATCGGTGTGGGCTGGAACAGTAAAAATCAAAATAAATACTATTACGGTGTTTCGGGTAAAGAAGCTCAGCGCAGTGGCATGCAATATTACAAGCCGGACAGCAGCTTCTCTCCTTATGTTGAACTGTCTGTTGATTACAAATTAACTCAGGACTGGACGGTCTTTGGTATGGGACGCTATGTCAGACTGGCCAGTGAAATCACCGACAGCCCAATGACCAATGATCAATGGACTGGGGTATTGCTGACGGGTATTACTTATAGTTTCTGATTTTAGAGAGTATTTGCTGACCGGAAGTCCCCTCTATGTGTAACAACATACCTTGATGTATGTGGTGATATATAGGGGGGATTCCGAAGTCAATTATGGCGGCGATACACTGGCTAAACCTTGGATGAATCGCCCATATTGATGATAATCGCCATCGTCATATCGAGTTATTGCGTTGCATCACTTTAGTCGTCGGCAACGCAATCGGATATGGATTAGATTTTTTTAGTCAAACTGATGGTTTGCCCAAGTCTACTTGGTTTACCCGGTGTGGCAGTTTGCGGCGCAGTGACACAGGCGGTTTCGACGCAGACAAAAGTCTTATATCCATCGTCAGGCATATCAGCCATTGATACCGATAAAGCCGATCCTGGGTTCCAGGCAACGACATTATGCTGATGATGGTGAATGACATGAATAGCACGTTTCAGGCTGCTATCATGAATAACACTGCACTCTTCTGGTTTCAGATAAACTCGGTCGGTACGGCCCGGGAATGTTTGTACACCGTCAGTCAATTCCCCTTGGATCCCACCCTGAACTTTATCCAGATAATCGTTACCCAGACCGCTGACTTTGACGTTGTCGATATCACCGACAGTAAAGTAACTATGAAGAGCAGCAGTGGTTTCAAAATCACCGTGTGCCTCCAGCTCTATTTCACAGGTTTTAGCCAGTTTAAAACGGGCATACAGAGTGAACTCATGCGGCCAGAGTTTCAGTGTTTCTTCGTTGCTCTTTAATTCAAACGTCAGTACCACGCCATCAGCATCTTCGTTATGTGCACTCAGAATCCAGGGCAGGTTGCGGGCAAAGCCATGTGAAGGTAATGAGGCCTCTTTTGCCGGACCAAACCATGGCCAGCAGACAGGCACACCACCGCGCAATGCAACGCCTTTATGAAAGGGAGTGTTATCACTGAGCCAGAGCACTTGCTCTGCGCCCGTAGGCCGCCAGGAAAGCAGGTGTGCCCCTTGCAGAGCGACGGAAGCTTGAACCTGTGCATGCTCAATAACGATGACTTCTAGCTGATCGAGCTGACGGACAGAGATGGCGGGAGTAATTTGTTCAATAACTGGCAGAGCAAAAATTTTAGCTATCATTCGCGTGGCCTCACATTATCGAAAGCAAAAAAAAGGGCGACCTTAGTCGCCCCTTAATGGAAAATGATTCATCACAACTTATTTAGAGATGTGAGCAATCAAGTCCAGAACTTTGTGGGAGTAACCTGTTTCGTTATCGTACCAGGAAACCAGTTTAACAAAGTGATCGTTCAGT
>Ga0302347_1001385_pt1 | contig 29467 bp, 31 predicted proteins | sample PhyWR1_FD_202178 | JGI IMG/M metagenome (GOLD analysis project Ga0302347, IMG submission 202178) | Leaf surface microbial communities from wheat plants in UC Gill Tract Community Farm, Albany, California, United States - DLSL W.R1 (v2)... | ecosystem: Host-associated > Plants > Phyllosphere >...
TGATAAACGGAGCGGCTACTTGCGCAGATGACATATTCAAAATTCAGGTGCTCCCGTTCTTAGTACTTGGGCTTGCCGAAGATACGGCTCACGATATTCACGACCAGCACGATCATTACCAACACCAACGAGGCCGCCCATGCGAGCTCGAGCTGGTTGTCGAAAGGCATGCCGGAGAAGTTGTAAATCAGCACGGCCAGGGACGCCGTCGGATTCATGACTGCCAGGTTGCCGTCGTGGTAGATCCAGTAGTTACTGAACAGCGCGGTGAACAACAGCGGCGCGGTTTCGCCGGCGGCACGTGCCACGGCGAGCATCACACCGGTGAGGATCGCGGGCATGCCGGTGGGCAAGACGATTTTCCAGATCACCTGCGAGCGGGTGCAGCCCATTCCGTAGGCAGCATCCTTCATGATCTTGGGCACCATCTTCATCGACTCTTCGGCCGTCAGCACCACGATAGGCAGCATCAGTACGGCCAGCGCCACGCCACCTGCCGGTGCCGAGTAAGTCCCGGTGGTCATGACCACCAGGGCGTAGGCAAATACACCTGCCAGAATCGACGGCAAGCCCGTGAGCATCTTGGCGGCAAAGCGCGAGGCGTTCGCCAGCTTGCTGTCCGGCCCCAGTTCCGCCAGGAAAATCGCGGCCAGGATGCCCACCGGCACGGCGATGGCTGCAGCAATGCCGACCATCACGAAGGTGCCTGCCATGGCGTTGCCGAAACCACCGCCGGTCTCGAAACCGGTCGGGGGCAGTTCGGTGAACACTTCCAGGCTCAGGCGCGCGCCGCCCCGGGTGATCAGCATGTAAAGCACGGAAATCAGCGGCACGCTGGCCAGCAGCGCGCCCAGCCACACCAGGGTGGTCAGCACCAGGCTGCGCAGGGCACGGCCTTCGAACCGGCGCTGCAGGCTTGGCATGGCGGTGATGGGCGATGAGAGGTCAGTCATTGCTTGGTACCTCGCTGGGCGTAGACCATGATCATCGAACCGATGATGTTCACCAGCAGCGTGATGAACATCAGCACCAGTGCGGCGTACATCAATACTTCGATCTCGTTCGGGCCGGCTTCGGGGAAGTTCAGCGCCAACAAGGCCGCCAGGGTATTGGCCGGTGCGAACAGCGAAAGAGAAATGTTGTTAGCGTTACCGACCAGCATGGCCAGCGCCATCGTTTCACCTAGGGCGCGGCCCAGGCCCAGTACCAGCGAACCGAAGATGCCAGTGGCAGCAGATGGCACCATCACCTTGAGAATCGCTTCCCAATGGGTGGTGCCCATGCCGTAGGCGGCTTGCTTGGTTTTCATCGGTACACCCGTGAGGGCGTCCTGGGAAACGGCGGCAATGGTCGGCAGAATCATGATGGCCAATACCAATGCTGCCGGTAACAGGCCCGGCCCGCTCAAGGAGGTGCCGAAGAACGGAATCCAGCCGAGCTCGCTGTTCAGCCACGCCGTCAACGGGCGGATCGCTGGAATCACCACATAGATACCCCACAGGCCGTAGACGACGCTGGGGATGGCTGCGAGCAATTCGACGATGGTGCGGAATACCGCAGCCAGCTTGGCGGGTAGAAAATCCTGGGTGAGGAAAATCGCCATGCTGACGCCGAAAAAACCTGCGATCAGCAACGCGATGAGGGCGCTGTAAAGCGTGCCCCAAATAGCCGGCAGAATGCCGTATTTACCTTGGTTAACGTCCCAGACACTGCCGAACAGCACGTCAAAACCGTGCTTTTCCATGCCTGGAAGAGCCTTGCGCCCTACTTCGAAGACCAGCGCGAAAACCAGCGCCAGCACCAGCACTACGCCTATGCGTGCAAGCGCACGGAAGGTGCGGTCAACCAGGAAGTCCTTCGTGGACGGCGGCTGGCACGCAGAATCCGGGTTAACCGGTACGACAAAAGGTGTGTTCATGGGCTAATTCCGGAACAAGGGGGGAACGCTCCCGGCACGGTTGAAAACCCCTACCGGGAGCGGCCTGGCGAGCCTTACTGGATGTTGGCGGAAGCTTTACGAACTTGATCGACAACCGATGGCGGCAATGGGATGTAGCCCATCGAGTCGGCGATTTTCTGACCTTCGGTCAGGCTGTACTCAACCATGTCACGCATGGCCTTGGCCTTGGCCGGGTTGCCGTTGTCCTTGCGGAAGATCATCCAGGTGTAGGAGGTGATCGGGTAGGACTTGGCGCCATCCGGATCCGGCAGCCAAGCCACCAGGCTTTCCGGCATTTTTACCGCAGCCAGGGCTTCGGCGCCGCTCTCGGCGTTCGGGACCACGTACTTGCCGGCCTTGTTCTGCAATTGGGCAAAGTCAACCTTGGCGAGTTTGGCGAAGCCGTATTCGATGTAGCCGATCGCGCCTGGGGTCTGGCGCACGGTGGCGGTCACGCCATCGTTCTTCGGCGACTTGATGAATTTGTCGCTGGCCGGCCAGTTGACCGTATTGCCTTCGCCCAAGTCCTTCTGGAACTCAGCGTTGATCGCCGCCAAGTGCTTGGTGAATACGGCCGTGGTGCCGCTGGAGTCTGCGCGCACCACAACGGTGATCGGCATGTCAGGCAGTTTCAGGCCAGGGTTGGCGGCGACGATCTTCGGATCGTTCCACTTGGTGATCTTGCCCAGGAAGATGTTGGAGTAAACATCGCGAGGCAACTTGAGTTCCTTAGGGTTGCCCGGCAGGTTGAACGCCAACACGATTTCACCGGCAGTCATCGGCAGCAACTGGGCGCCTTCGGCAACCTTGGCGATGTCTTCGTCTTTCATGGCCGAGTCACTGGCGGCAAAGTCGACAGTCTTGTTCAGGAAGTCCTGTACACCCGCACCGCTACCCTTGGACTGGTAGTCAACGGTAACGCCAGCACTTTTCTTGCTGAAATCCTTGAACCAGGTGAGGTAGATCGGCGCTGGGAAACTCGCACCGGAACCGGTCAGGCGGATGCTCTCGGCAGCAAACACCGAGGTGGCACTGAGAGAAACCGCAACGGCGAGTGCAGCAGACTTCATCAGACGTTTCATTCAGGAAAATCCTTGTGAATTACGGGCTCGGCAACTCTGCAACAATCTTGTTACGGTTTTATGAACGTGGAATGGCAAAACGCCTCGCTGTCCCCCTCTCCTGCCGCAAACACGCATTTTGATGTAATTGGTTCGTAACAAATTGCGACTAAGACTTTGCCAACCTCCACGACGCGAGTTCCGCCCATGTCCTCAATAGAAGACACCTTGATGCAGCGCATCCACCGTGAGTTGCTCGATCACAGTGACGAAGAGCTGGAACTGGAATTATCCGAAGACGGGCACGACCTGAACGCCCTGTTTGACGAGCACGTCGGTGAGAGCCACGAGAAAGCCGCCCGGCGCATCTACTTCAGTGAACTGTTCCGCCTGCAGGGCGAACTGGTGAAACTGCAAAGTTGGGTGGTCAAGACCGGCCACAAGGTGGTGATCCTGTTCGAGGGGCGAGATGCCGCTGGCAAAGGTGGCGTGATCAAGCGCATCACCCAGCGCTTGAACCCCCGGGTGTGCCGCGTGGCCGCCCTGCCCGCGCCGAATGACCGCGAGCAGACCCAGTGGTACTTCCAGCGCTACGTCTCGCACTTGCCGGCCGCCGGCGAAATCGTGCTGTTCGACCGCAGTTGGTACAACCGCGCCGGCGTCGAAAAAGTCATGGGGTTTTGCAATGACGACCAATACGAAGAGTTCTTCCGTACCGTGCCGGAGTTCGAACGCATGCTCGCGCGCTCCGGCATCCAGCTGATCAAGTACTGGTTTTCGATTTCCGACCAGGAACAGCACCTGCGCTTTCTCAGCCGCATCCACGACCCGCTCAAGCAGTGGAAACTCAGCCCCATGGACCTGGAATCGCGTCGGCGCTGGGAAGCCTATACCAAGGCCAAGGAGATCATGCTCGAGCGCACCCACATCGCCGAAGCGCCGTGGTGGGTGGTGCAGGCCGATGACAAGAAGAAGGCGCGGCTCAACTGCATCCACCACCTGCTCGGGCAGATGCCCTATGAAGAAGTGAATCTGCCGGTGATCGAACTGCCACAGCGCGTGCGGCAGGAGGATTATTCCCGTAGCCCGACGCCCCCGGAACTGATCGTGCCCCAGCTCTACTGATCCCGCGCTTGAGCGGCGAGCGGGCAAGCCCGCTCGTCACAAGTACGCTACAGCGGTGAGTTGCTCACCACCCGCAGCGCCAGCCCCTCATACGCATCCAGTGTGATCGTGAACGCGCCTTCCGCCGTAAGATCGCCTTCCACTCGCTCATTGATAATGTCCACCACCATCCCCGCGGCAATATCGGGCAGATGCAGGGTTTCGGTGATCGGTGTGGCCCCGAAGTTCAGCGCGGTGATTTGCGTGCCTTTGCCGGCCGGTAATTCGTGGACCATCACCAGCAGCCCCGGGTTCTCGACTTCCGGCACCTGAATCTGGCGGCTGGCGGCAATGTCGTAGGCACGCCGCACCGCGAGGATTTTCTGCAGTTGCGAGGCAAAGGACTCGGGGTCCTGCAATTGGCTGGTTAAGCTGCCATACAGGCTTTTCGAGCGCGGCATCTGCCCGGCGGACAGTTGCGCATCGGGGTTGAGGTCCACCAGGTCATAGGCGCCGCGATGAATCCAGCGTGTGTCGCCGTCCTGCATCAAATGCTCGACCTCTTCGGCCGCCAGTGGCAGTGCACCCACCAAGTCCCAGCCCGACAAGGCAAACACGCCTGGCTGCATGGCGTTGTACATCACCAGCAGCAGGTGGATCTGGCGGATCTGCTGGATATCTGCGGGGGTGATCGCGTCCAGATCCCGAATACCCAGCGCCGCCGTGATGATGCTGGCCGTGGTGCAGGACACACCGTTAGTCACGAACTTCAAATTGTATGGCGCATGCTCGCCGGCCAGTCGTTCGTACATCTGTTCGCGAATGTGCTCGCGCAGGATATTCCCGGGGAACGTCTGGCCCTGGTAAAGGAACGTGTCATTCGCGTGCAGGGTCCAGAAGTGCACCAGCTCCAGGGTCAATTCATCGTGGTTCTGCAGCGCATGGATCAGCGAGCCGGGGTCGATGCCCTGGCGGTGCATTTCGCGCAGCATCAAGCGCAGGAACTCGGCGTCCCCCATCAGCAGCGCGTGTTGGTACGCCGGGCGGGTGATGAAGTCATAGGACAGGTCGGCACCGCCATGGGACATGGACGCGATGTCATCCACGGTGAGGTTCAACTCCTGGAAACTGAAGCCGCCCGCCTTGCGAATCGCCCCGCCCAGTAACTGGTTGCCGGTGATCGACAGCGGATGGCTCTCGGACCACGCCGTGCCATCCAGCTTGCGCTCCACACCGAGGAACCCATTGGCGTCCAGGCGCAGGATCTTGGCGCCCATCACATCGATGGCGTGCAGCGCATCACCGATGATCATCTGCTGCGCGGCGAAGGTGGGGTCCAGCCAATTCAGCGACGGCTGCCCTTCCTTGAAATAATGCAGGTACACCCAGCGACGCGGCTTGCCATCCACGCCCAGTACCACTTGGGTGGCGCTCCAGTCGGTTTCCTTGACGCCAGGCTCGAAGAAGATCACCCGCTGCAACTGGCCGACGATGTAGTGCTTGTCGCGCAACGCATCAACCTGCGCAGGGCTGAGGTTCTGCGCATCGCGGCCCTCGGCCACGTCGGGCAACAACGGCCAGTCTTCCTCGCGGATTTCTACCATGTGGTAAAGGCCGGGATAGTCCTCGTACGCCATCTCGGCCAGGCGAAAATCCGCGCCCTTGCCGGTGTGGGACGGGATCACATCGTCGATGATCACCGCGTTGTGCGCCGCCGCCATGCGCGTCAACGCCTGCAACTGCGCCTCGGTGCCCAGTTGCGGGTCAATCTCGAAACTGATGCGGTCGAAATTACCGTCGATGGTCGGTGTGTGCTGCATGCCACTCAAACCGCCGGATTTCTTCAGCGGGCCGTTGTGGATGCCCTGGATGCCGATCTTCGACAAGGCATGCCACAGCGTCTCATCCCCCAACGCCTCCAACACTGTGCCGCCTTCACGGGTCACGATCGACGCCGGGTACGCGGTAAACCATACCGACGACAACGCCGAGGCATCGCGTGGTCGGGTCTGCGCGTAAGGCTGCTGCCACAACCGGCCCTGGCCCGAATAGAGCTTGGCCCGCTGGCGTGCCGCGTGCAGCATCGATTGTTCCACCAGCCAGTTCACATGGTTGTTTTCAGCCGCCGTCATAAGCTTGGTACCTGTCGTCGTGAAACATTGCTCGTGAACATATGAGGGTTACGCGGGCCATTCGTTGCATTGCGATCATGGCGCTGGCGGCTCCCTCCTTTGGATCTGTATCAACCCCCAGCACTTGGGGGGTCAGGTATCGCGATACTGCCTCGGGGTAAATCCCGTCGACGCCTTGAACTGGCGGGTGAATGCGCTGTGGTCGGTGTACCCGCACTGCAACGCAACCTCTGTGATCGGCAGGTCGGTGTGCAACAAGCGGTGGGCATGCTCGAGCCGCACCTTCTGGATCATCTGCCGGGGCGTGAGGTGGAACACGCGCTTGCAGTAGCGCTCCAGTTGCGCCACGGAAATTCCGGCGATGCGTGTCAGTTCACCCAGGGTGACGCGACGGTTGAAATGCGCGCGGATGTGCGCATCCACGGCGGCCAGGCGTTGGTAGGCCGGGTGGCTTTCGCTGGCAGTCTGCAGGTCGACCGAAATGCCGGCCAGGCCAATGATCGCCCCCGCGTGGTCGTACAGCGGCCATTTGTGGGTCAGGCACCAGCCGGGTTCGCGGGTGCCGTAGAGGTGCAGTTCCAACTGGTCTTCCAGTACAAAGCCTTGCTCGAGTACGCGCCGGTCCTGCTCGGTGTAGCCCGGCCCCAGTTGTGCCGGGAAAACTTCGGCGCTGGTCTTGCCCAACAACGGTTGCAGCTGCCTGAGGCCACAGCGCAGCACCAGGGTGCGGTTGGCAAGTACGTAGCGGGCCTGGGTGTCCTTGATGAAAATCGCGGCGTTGGGGATCACATCCAGCATCGGTAATAGCTGGGCTACACCGGCCAACAGCTGCTCGATGCTGTGGGGACGGCTCGCCTCGCTCCCTTGGCCAAGGGTCGCAAACACGCTTTGCATCATGACGGTTGATCCCCTGCAGATGGCTTCGTCGCGTAGCAGAGTGCCCGATGCCCGGGGGGCTGTCGAGCGGGGAAAACTGTGCTGATTTCGTCATCGAAGCCGGCAAAAAACATCAATCGCGCCGCCGCCCATGCGTTCACTGTATGGCCACTGCATGCCTATCCAATAACTCACAAGAAGGCGACGCTATGTCAGGTCAGGGCAAGTTCAAGAAACAACTTTCATTGATGGACCTCACCTTCATCGGGCTGGGCGCCATCTTTGGTTCAGGCTGGTTATTCGCAGCCAGTCACGTGTCTGCGATTGCAGGCCCTGCGGGTATCATTTCCTGGCTTATCGGGGGGTTCGCGGTGCTGTTGCTGGGCATCGTGTACTGCGAACTGGGCGCCGCATTGCCCCGCGCTGGCGGCGTGGTGCGCTATCCGGTCTATTCCCATGGCCCGCTGTTGGGCTACCTGATGGGCTTCATCACGCTGATCGCGTTTTCCAGCCTGGTGGCCATCGAAGTGGTTGCCTCGCGCCAATACGCGGCAGCATGGTTTCCAGCGTTGACCAAGGCCGGTTCCAGTGACCCCACTACCCTCGGCTGGCTGGTGCAATTGGCCCTGCTGTGCCTGTTCTTCATCCTCAATTACCGCAGCGTGAAAACCTTTGCCATCGCCAATAACCTGGTGAGCGTGTTCAAGTTCATCGTGCCGTTGCTGGTGATTGGCGTGTTGTTTACGTTCTTCAAGCCGGCGAACTTCCAGGTGCAAGGTTTCGCGCCATTTGGCCTGTCGGGCATCGAGATGGCCGTGTCGGCCGGCGGGGTGATTTTTGCCTACCTGGGGCTCACGCCGATCATCTCGGTGGCCAGTGAAGTGAAGAACCCGCAACGCACCATTCCCATCGCCTTGATCCTCTCGGTGCTGCTCTCCACGGCGATCTACGTGCTGCTGCAAACCGCGTTCCTCGGTGGTGTGCCCACGCAAATGCTCGCCAATGGCTGGGCCGGGATCAGCCAGGAACTGGCGCTGCCCTACCGGGATATCGCCCTGGCGCTGGGCGTGGGCTGGCTGGCGTACCTGGTGGTGGCCGACGCGGTGATCTCCCCCAGCGGCTGCGGCAACATCTACATGAACGCCACCCCGCGCGTGGTGTATGGCTGGGCGCAGACCGGCACGTTCTTCAAGCTCTTCACGCGCATCGATGAGAAGTCCGGCATTCCGCGCCCGGCGTTGTGGCTGACCTTTGGCTTGTCGGTGTTCTGGACCCTGCCGTTCCCGTCCTGGGAAGCGCTGATCAATGTGGTGTCGGCGGCGCTGATCCTCAGCTACGCGGTCGCGCCAGTCACCGTGGCGGCGCTGCGCCGCAATGCACCCCAGATGGCGCGCCCCTTCCGGGTCAAGGGCATGGCGGTGCTTGGCCCGCTGTCGTTCATCATCGCCGCGCTGATCGTGTACTGGTCCGGCTGGAGCACTGTCTCCTGGCTGCTCGGGCTGCAGATCCTGATGTTCGGGGTGTACCTGCTGTGCGCGCGGTGGGTGCCGACCGCGCACCTCAATCTTAGCCAGCAAGTACGCTCATCCGCCTGGCTGATCGGCTTCTACGCGGTGACCATCCTGCTGTCCAAACTGGGCAGTTTCGGGGGCCTCGGTGTGATCAGCCACCCGTTTGACACGCTGGTGGTCGCCGCCTGCGCGCTGGGCATTTACTACTGGGGCGCAGCCACTGGCGTGCCAGCCCATCTGGTGCGCCTGGAACACGAAGCCAACGAAAGCGAAACCGTCGACGAGCCCCATGGCCGTGCCCCGCTGACGCCGGCTACCCACTGATTGGAGCGTTTTATGAAGCGATTGCATGTGATCGACTCCCACACCGGCGGCGAACCCACCCGCCTGGTGATGAGCGGTTTCCCCACGCTCACCGGCAGCACCCTGGCTGAGCAGTTGGAAAACCTGCGCAGCGAGCATGATGAATGGCGCCGCGCCTGCATCCTGGAACCACGGGGCAATGATGTACTGGTGGGCGCGCTGTACTGCCAGCCGGTTACGCCGGGCGCCGTCTGCGGGGTGATCTTTTTCAATAACGCCGGCTACCTGGGCATGTGCGGGCACGGCACGATTGGCCTGGTCGCCTCCTTGCATCACCTGGGGCGTATCGTCCCCGGTGTGCACCGCATCGACACGCCCGTGGGCCTGGTCGAGGCGACGCTGCACGACGACGGCGCGGTGACACTGGGCAATGTGCCCGCCTACCGCCATCGCCGCCAAGTGCCGGTAGAGGTGCCAGGCCACGGCGTGGTGCTGGGCGATATCGCCTGGGGCGGCAATTGGTTTTTCCTGGTGTCCGAGCATGGCCAGCGCCTGCAAATGGACAATGTCGACGCCCTCACCGACTACACCTGGGCAATGCTCAAGGCCCTTGAGGAGCAAGGCATCCACGGCGCAGACGGCGCCCCGATCGACCACATCGAACTGTTCGCCGACGACGACCATGCCGACAGCCGCAACTTCGTGATGTGCCCCGGCAAAGCCTACGACCGCTCCCCCTGCGGCACCGGCACCAGCGCCAAGCTCGCCTGCCTGGCCGCCGATGGAAAGCTCGCCCCCGGCCAGCCGTGGATACAAGCCAGCATCACCGGCAGCCAATTCGAAGGCCGCTATGAATGGGACGGCGAGCGCGTACGCCCGTTCATCACTGGCCGCGCCTACATGACCGCCGACAGCACCCTGCTGATCGACGCGCAGGACCCCTTTGCCTGGGGCATCTGAGCCCTCCCCTTACTTGACTGGAAACTGGAGTTAGCACATGAGCGACAACATCTTTACCGGCTGCATCCCCGCCCTGATGACCCCGTGCACGGCAGAGCGCACACCGGACTTCGACGCCTTGGTCGCCAAAGGCCGCGAGCTGATCGATGCCGGCATGAGCGCCGTGGTGTACTGCGGCTCCATGGGCGACTGGCCGTTGCTCACCGAGGCCCAGCGCCAGGAAGGCGTGGCGCGCCTGGTGGCGGCCGGTGTGCCGACCATTGTCGGTACCGGGGCGGTCAACAGCCGTGAAGCCGTGGCCCATGCCGCCCACGCGGCCAAGGTGGGCGCCCATGGCCTGATGGTGATTCCGCGCGTGCTGTCCCGTGGCGCTTCCGCTACCGCGCAGAAGGCGCACTTCTCGGCGATCCTCAAGGCCGCGCCCAATCTGCCGGCGGTGATTTACAACAGCCCGTACTACGGCTTCGCCACCCGCGCCGACCTGTTCTTCGAACTGCGCCGCGAACACCCGAACCTGATCGGTTTCAAGGAATTCGGCGGGGGTGCCGACCTGCGCTACGCCGCGGAACACATCACCTCCCAGGATGATAACGTGACCCTGATGGTGGGCGTCGACACCCAAGTGGTGCACGGTTTCGTCAACTGCAACGCCACCGGCGCCATTACCGGCATTGGCAACGCACTGCCTCGGGAAGTCCTGCAGCTGGTCGCGCTGAGCAAAAAGGCCGCCAAGGGCGATGCGAAGGCGCGCCGCCAGGCACGTGAGCTGGAGGCCGCGCTGGCGGTGCTGTCGTCGTTCGATGAAGGCTGCGACCTGGTGCTGTATTACAAACACCTGATGGTGCTTAACGGCGACAAGGGCTACGCGCTGCACTTCAACGAGACCGATGTGCTCAGCGAGGCCCAGCGCCGCTACGCAGAAACCCAGTACACACTGTTCCGCCAGTGGTACGCCAATTGGTCGGCAGAACAGAACGTTGCTTGATGCCTCGCGTGCCGCTGCGGCGATCGCAGCGGCCACCCTCCCTTTTTCCAGGACGACCCCATGACTCTGACGGGCAAGATGCTGATCGGTCAGCACGCCATTTCCGGTGACCGCGAGGCGATCCGGGCGATCAACCCCACCACCGAGGCAACCCTGGAGCCCGCCTACCTGGGCGGCAACGGCGACCACGTCGCACAGGCGTGCGCACTGGCGTGGGCGGCGTTTGACGCGTACCGCGAAACATCGCTGGAGGCGCGTGCCACGTTCCTTGAGACCATCGCCGCGCACATCGAAGCCCTCGGCGATGAACTGATCGACCGCGCCGTCGCCGAAACCGGCCTGCCCCGCCCGCGCCTCCAGGGCGAACGCGGGCGCACCTGCGGGCAACTGCGCACCTTCGCCCGCACCCTTCGTAGCGGGGAGTGGCTGGATGTGCGGGTAGACAACGCACAGCCGCAACGCCAGCCCCTGCCTCGCCCCGACCTGCGCCAGCGCCGCATCGCGTTGGGCCCGGTCGCCGTGTTTGGTGCGAGCAACTTCCCACTGGCGTTCTCCGTGGCCGGTGGCGACACCGCCTCTGCACTGGCCGCCGGTTGCCCGGTGATCGTCAAGGCCCACGGTGCTCACCCTGGCACCAGCGAACTGGTGGGCCGGGCGGTGGCGCAGGCGGTCAAGGCGTGTGGACTGCCGGAGGGGGTATTTTCGCTGCTGTACGGTTCGGACCGTGAGGTCGGTATTGCCTTGGTCACCGACCCGCGCATCAAGGCGGTTGGCTTTACCGGCTCGCGCAGCGGTGGCGTGGCGTTGACCCACGCCGCGCAGGCACGACCAGAGCCCATTCCGGTGTACGCGGAAATGAGTTCGATCAACCCCGTGTACCTGTTTCCGGCGGCATTGGCGGCCAGGGGCGAAGCACTGGCCCAAGGTTTCGTGGCGTCGTTGACCCAGGGTGCCGGCCAGTTCTGCACCAACCCAGGGCTGGTGATCGGGGTACAAGGGCCGGCCCTGAATCGCTTCATCAGCACCGCCAGGGAGTTACTGCCAAGCTGTGCCGCGCAGACCATGCTCACGCCCGGTATTGCCCGTGCCTACGGTTCAGGCGTGGGCGCGTTGACTGAACACGCCAAGGTTGCCGCAAAGGGTTTGACCGCAACAGGTCCCAACCAGGGCCAGGCGTATATGTTCGTGACCCCGGCGCAGGCCTTCCTGGCCAATGAACACCTGCAAGCCGAAGTCTTCGGTGCCGCATCCCTGATCGTCGTCTGCGCCAGTCCTGAAGAAGTACGCGAGGTTTCCGAACACCTGGAAGGCCAGCTCACCGCCACCTTGCACCTGGATGAAAACGACCTGCCCGATGCCAAGGCACTGCTGCCGGTGCTTGAACGCAAGGCCGGGCGCTTGCTGGTCAATGGCTGGCCGACCGGCGTGGAAGTGTGTGATGCCATGGTCCATGGCGGCCCCTTCCCAGCCACCTCGGATGCGCGCAGCACATCGGTGGGCACGGCGGCGATCCAGCGTTTCTTGCGGCCGGTGTGTTACCAGGGCTTCCCCGACGCATTGCTGCCCGATGCGCTCAAGCACGGCAACCCGTTGCTGCTGCGGCGCTTGCTCGACGGCCAGAGAGAGGCATAGGTGATGTCCGATCCCGATATCGCAGTGGTCGGCGCCGGTATTATCGGCGTTGCCTGCGCCCTGCAACTGGCGCGCCTTGGCCGGCAAGTGGTGGTAGTCGACCAACAGGCACCCGGCATGGGCGCGTCCTATGGCAACGCCGGGCACCTGGCGACGGAACAGGTGTTCCCGATTGCCGACGTGTCGATACTAAAGCGCTTGCCCGCCATGCTGTTGGACCCCATGGGCCCACTGCGCCTGGATTGGAAGTACCTGCCGCACGCCCTGCCCTGGTTCCTGCGCCTGCTGCTGAACCTGCGTCCGGCGAGCTACCAGCGCACGGTCGCGGGGATCCGCGCGCTCAATGAAGGCAGCCTGGGCGCCTGGCAGCGCCTGTTGCACAGTATTGGGCGCGCGCATCTGCTACGCGAGGACGGCTCGCTGCTGGTGTTCGAGCAGGGCGACTCACGCCCGGCCCTCGAGGCACTGCAACGGCGCATGCAACAGCAGCAGGTGCCCGTGGACTTCTGGTCCGGCGAAGCCATACGCAAGGCTGCGCCGCTATTGAGCGACAACATTCAGGGCGGGCTGTTTTTTCCCGCGACCGGGCACTTCATAGACCCCTACCACGTGGTGGGAGAACTGGTTGAGGCCGCCAAGGCCAGTGGTGTGCAATTTCTCCAGCGTCGGGTGCTGGATGCCCGTCTTGAGGGACAGGGCGTGTTACTGACTACCGATCAGGGCACGTTGGCCGCACGCCAGGTACTCATCGCCTGTGGTGCGCATTCGGCCAGGCTCACTGCTGCATTGACCGGCAAAACAGTCCCACTGGACACGGAGCGCGGCTATCACCTGATGCTGCCCCACGAGCAGCATCGCTTGCCATTTGCCGTCACGTCCCTGGAACGCAAATTCATCATGACGCCTATGACCGACGGCTTGCGCCTGGCCGGCACGGTGGAATTCGCCGGTCTCGACACACCCCCGAACATGGAGCGTGCCTGGCAGTTGCACCGTCTGAGCAAAGGGTTGTTCCGCGAGGACTTGAGCGCACAGGATGCAACGACATGGATGGGGTTTCGACCGTCCCTGCCGGACTCGCTGCCAATCATCGATCGGGTGTGTGGAGGGAAAGTGTTGCTTGCGTTCGGGCATCAGCATTTGGGGCTGACGCAGGCGGCGGTGACAGCGGAGTGGGTCGGTGAACTGGCGAGTTTGAACTCGGCACAGCCATTGGCGCTTTATCGCCTGGATCGGTTCTGAACAACGCAGGCCGCTCCACCACAACAGGGGCGGAATGCTCACTCAAGGATGGTCCTTTCAGTCGCGGCGTTAAACATGGCCTCGGCCATTTCCTCAATATCATCACGCATGCATAGCTTCTCCAACCAGCCCGTCGGAATGCCTTGCACGCCATAGAACGCTCCCGCCAGCTGACCAACGATGGCGGCAGTGGTATCAGCGTCATCACCCAGGTTCACGGCCGCCAACACTGCATCGACGAAGCTGTTCGTGTGCTGTACGCACCACAGCGCCGCCTCCAATGAAGCGACGGCGTAACCGGAACCGGTGATCTGCTCGCGGGGCTTGTCGGCGTATTTCCCTTGGGCAATCGCCACGACGTCTGGCGCAGTCAGGTCGGCGCAGGGGACGCTGAGCAGGTGCGTCTTGTGCGCCCCGTTCAAGGCGTTACACATTGCCCGTGCCAGCACCACGCAGCATTCGATTGCCTCCTGGGCGCCATGGGTCGTACGGGAGCCTTGACGGCAAAAGTCGTCGACGCTGTGCAGGTCGGGGAAGTAAAACAGCACCAGGGGAGCAAGGCGCATCATCGAACCGTTGCCCGCAGAAAAGGGGTCGGTTGAACCTGCAAACGGGTCGCCGTTTTTCTCAAACGCCTCGAGCGCCGTGCGCACGGTCATGCCGATGTCGAAACAATCACCCGTGGAGCTCAAGTAGCCCCACTTCCACCAATTCAGGTAGCGCCCCATCTGGTCGGCCGCATCGAAACCACCTTTGCGCAGCAGGCTTTCAGCCAGGCACAGCGCCATTGAGGTATCGTCCGTCCATTGGCCGGGTTTCAGGTTGAACGGCCCTCCCCCCACCATATCCGTAACCGGTGAGAATGTGCCGCGAGGCATGAACTCGACAGTGGTGCCGACCGCATCGCCACACGCCAGGCCGAGCAAGCTGCCGCGATAACGATCCAAAAGCGTGAGAGACATGGGTCTTCCTTGAAAAGGTATTGAGTCAGGCATCACTCTACTTGACCAACCGCTTCTCCTTGGAGGGGCGGTATCCGAAATACGAGCTGTAACACTTACTGAAATGACTCGGCGACACAAACCCACACGCCACCAGCACCTCCACCTGCGACAACTCCGTGTGCTGCAACAGGCGCCGCGCTTCGGTCACGCGTAATTCCATGTAGTAGCGCTGCGGTGTGGTGCCCAATTGTTCCTTGAACAAACGCTCCAACTGGCGCCGCGATCGGCCGGCATAGACCGCCAGTTGATCCAGTTCCAGGGGTTCTTCGAGGTTGGTGTCCATCAGTTTCACGACTTCACGCAGGGGCGCGCTGACGTTGACGTTTTCCGTGGGCTTGATGCGGCGATAGCGCGACTCTTCGAAGGCCAGGATGTCTTCGATGCCTTCCACCAGCGCCTTGTCATGCAGGCCCTTGATCCAGTCCAGTGCCATATGGAACGCGCCGGACGGGCTCGACGCCGTCAGGCGATCCCGGTCGATCACGTAGGGTTCGCTGGTAACGTGTGCAGCCTTGGATACTTCCGCCAGCGCCGGGCGGTGTTCGGGGTGAATCGCGCAGCGATAGCCTTGCAACAGGCCCGCGCGACCGAGGAACCACGAGCCGTTCCACAAGCCAGCGAGGCTGATACCGTGTTCGGCGGCACTGCGCAGCAGGTGGATGAAGTCTTCGCTGGCCTTGAGCTCGGTGCGAAAACCGCCACAGATCACCAGTAGCGCCAGGTCTTGCAGGGCCGCCACATCAAGGCGCGCGTCCGGGCGGATGACCAGGCCCAGGTCGCTGATGACTTCGCCATCGTCCCAGCCAAAGGTGCGCGTGGCGAACAGCTCCGGACGCAGCAGGTTGGCGGTGACGAGTGTGTCGAGAGTCTGGGTGAATGCGGGCAGGGAGAAGTGTTCGAGCAACAGGAAGCCTACGCGGGTGACCGACGCAGGGTTGCAGGTTTCGTTGAGGTAGCGCAGGTTCTTGCCTTTCATGCCACCGCTGAATTGACGTCTTTCCATCGAGGGTTGGCCCACTTTTATTGTTGAGGCATGGCCGCCATCTTAGGGGTAAACACGTTGCCTGTCTCAGGCACTGAGCCTGAAAAAACCGTCCACACTCAAAGCCCCCGGCACAACAGCTGCAGGCGCATCTGATACGGTTTTTTCTTTGTCATCTGCATCTGTATCGAAAAGCCACCTGGGCGGACAATAGCGCCATCCCCACCCCCTTCCCTTCGGAGGCCTTATGACCAAGATGGCACTTTTCCTGTTCGGCTTTTTGGTACTCACTATCGGTATCGGCCTGCTGGCAACCATCTCACCGGTTTAAGGCCGGCCGCCTCAGTTGACAAACAGCATCGGGTACAGTGAGAGCACCAGCAGCAGCGCCATCGACCCGTTGAACAGCCGCAACCAGCGCGGCTCGCGCAACACATTACGCAAGCCGCTGCCGCAGCCGACCCATACACACACGCTGGGCAAGTTGACCACGGCAAACACCAACGCAATCACCAGCACATTGGTGACGTAGCCTTCGGCCGGCGTATAGGTGGTGATGGCGCCCAGCGCCATGATCCAGGCCTTGGGGTTCACCCACTGGAACGCCGCCGCGCCGAGGAAGGTCATGGGCTTGCCTTGCTCGTCGTCGTTGTCGGACATGCCGCCCGCCGTCGCGATCTTCCACGCCAGGTACAGCAAGTACGCCGCACCCACGTAGCGCAGCACGGTGTAGGCCCACGGGAATACCTTGAACACCTCGCCCAATCCCAGGCCGACCGAGATCACCAGCACCATGAAGCCGATGCTGATCCCCAATGCGTGGGGCATCGACCGGCGGAAACCGAAGTTCACGCCCGAGGCGAGCAACATGGTGTTATTGGGCCCCGGCGTGATCGAGGATACGAAGGCGAACAGCACAAAAGCTGACAACAGGCTGGTAGACATGAACATGACGCGGCATCCAAACAGAAGTGGTATGCCCGTGACAGTAGAGGGTTAAGTGCCGCCCTGCCCCGTACAGCCAGGGGCGGATTGAGGCATACACTTTTTTGCCGAGGCTTTCACAAACCTTTCACAGACGACCGCCTATGGTGATCCCAGCTCCTAATGAACATCCTTTTAGCCCGCGCGCCCCACGCGGGCTTTTCTTTGCCCGCGATTTGCCACAGGCAAAAAAAGAGGCAAGCCCTCTGCAGGGCTTGCCTCTTTTTGGCTGTCCGTTAACGCGGGCCTGGACCACCGCCTGGGCCGCCACCCTGACCGTGTCCGCCACCATGCCCCCCACCACCGCCACCGCCCGGTGGCATGAATATCCAGCAGCCCGACAAGGTCGACAACAACGCGACCACCACAGCCGCCTTGGTTAGAACACTCAACTTCATGGCAACACTCTCTTACTTGGCGAGATCAACTTCTCGCTAGGTTTGACAGTGCCAACCGAAGTCCGTCACGGCGATCGTGTAACGCGCTGGTAGGCTTTGTATGCCTGACGATACAACGCGTGGTCACGTTTTGCGGCCGTTGTGTGGTGGCGTCCAGTTCGGTTTTTGTTGGCGCTGATTTCGATGATCTGCGCAGACTTGGCAAGGGCATCGGTAACGGTGCCTTTCAGGCCACCGTTGGCGGCACAGTCGAAGCTTCACAGCCCCGACAGGTATGGGCGCCGGCCACGTAGCGGATGTCGACGGCGGTAAGTACATCGAGCCGGGCTGGTCGTTGTAATATCGACGACCGATATCATGGGCCTGGAACTGAATGGCAGGAGGACTGAATGGACGAATTGATGCAAGGGCTGGACGGCCCCAGGACCGCTCAGCAGGAATTGTTTTTCGACCTGGAGGACGCGGCGGCAATTATCGGCTGGTCGGTGGTTGAGCTGACGGCTATGGCAGCCAGCGGCAGAACGCCGAATGAGTCCGTGACGTTGATGAAAATATGCGCGTTGCTGGCGGCGCAGCAGGAAAAAATTAACGGATATGCAGATGAGGTGAAAGACCAGCGTATCGCCAGGTCTGAAATCACGTAGCTGTGCTCGTTTACAAACTCAAAAAATGGAATTTACACATGGCATTTTCATTGGAAGAAAGAACGGCTTTACTCGCGCTCAAGGGCGTAGGTCCCACCGTTATTAGCCGATTGGAGCAGATGGGGATCGAGTCAATGGACGCGCTTGCGCAATCGGATATCAATGACATCCTGGCGCAAGCGTCCGCCGCACTCGGGTCAACCTGCTGGAAGAACAGCCCTCAGGCGCGCGCAGCGATTACTGCGGCGGTGGAGCTTGCAAAGCGTTCAGGCAGGAGGAACGCGGGCCAGTAGTGGTGTTGATATGCTGGGGCAGACCATTGACGCTCGCCTGTCGTGGTCTGACCCGTTTTATCCCGGTTTACGCTTCAAGGAACGATGAAGGACGCTGCATCTTCAATCATATACGAAGCACTCATCACCATCATGCCCGTAATAACGATGATGACAGCGCCAGCGAAGCACCAATACACAAAACTGAGTGCTCCAAAACAATACGTTCGCCCCACCCAAAGCGCCCCTTGAACAACCCCCACTACGCACCCCAATGTCACCAAGACGACAATCATGGTGATACTGGCGACCCACGCGATCTGCCGAAAACTCATCCCTTCGAACAGCAGGCTCGCGCTAAACAGTGACATACCGGTTATTGACGCTACAGAACTCACCACACTTAACACTTCTGACCACTTCATATCCATTCCTTAGAAAACACCTACCCAACGGGCTCAACTCACGCAGGGTTGACGGCAGTACGGTTATCAATCGAACTGACTGAAAAACTCACCCGAAATCATACTGTCCAGAAACGCCTTCTGTTCCGCCGTAACGAGGTTCCGTTGAGTAAACCCCTGCGCGTCCGGTGGTGCCAACCAACGAGCCTGTCGATCCATGGCAACGGCGACGAGCGCGGCTTTTTCTTCCGCGGTCATCGCGTTCACGTAGACCCCCAGCGATGACAGCCACCGTACTGAGAAATCCAAGTCGAGGTACTCTTCCTCGGTAAATGCCAGGTGCCAGATAAACTCGAATGAGAGTTCTGCAAGGGCCTTCATCCATCGATTTCCTTATTCCGTTCCATGCCTGGTTATACGCATTGGCCATGACCCTCCAGTAGAGGCTGGGAGCGAATGCCATAACGACCATTGTACGTTGCTTTTTTAAAGACGATAAAAACCTCGTAGACGTCAGCCTACGGGATTTCTAAGAATTGAGGCCGAGGTCGGAATTGAACCGACGTAGGCGAATTTTGCCGATCAGCCTTGGGACATGCAAACAGTGTCGCTGTCCCAGAATTGTACCAATCGCCGCGCCGAACAAAATCCACAGGCATAAAAAAGCCCCGCAAGCATCAATGGATGCGGGGCTTTTAAGAGTGGAGGCCGAGGTCGGAATCGAACCGGCGTAGGCGGATTTGCAATCCACAACTTTTTATATATAAATCAAAAGGTTGAATAAATTTAAATTCCGCACAATCTTTTTTTTCAATGCGGTTGTGAAGCCGCTGGCTGGGTGGCCCTCTTAGGGTTGCGGAACTATTTTTACTCTCCCTGGCTACCTGATGCTAGGCAAGAGATTCAGAGAGGCCATCGACTCCCCAGCTTACAAAACACTGACTCCAATGGGTGACAGGCCTTAGAATTCGCCGGTTTTCAAGACCGCACCCCAAACTCCAGCAGACCGCGACCTAGAAGGACATCTGAGTTCCATAACTCGCAGGAGGCGACCAAGCTACAGGCCACATTCTACAAGGGGTGACTTTTCAGTTAGAGAACTGCTTTTGCATCATTCTATAGCCCTGCCAAACAGACTACATCCATCGCCAAGCGGCGCTATCTATCACTGACCGGAAGCAAGCACATCTCAGCAGCAGCTATTTGCGCAATCGGCCAGTTTATGAATGCTCGCTTGTGGAACGTCTACAACAAGTCGAGAGTCGGTGTACATTCACAATGACTCCCCCATCTGAAAGTAGAACGCTTAGATGAAAATATAGTTCTTGGCCTCCTCGATCGATAGCCACTGCTTTCTCACGACCATTACGCGATGAAGCAATCTGTGGCAGTTTGCGCAGACTAAAGCCATATCCTTCAGATTGGTTTTTGTCTCGCCAACTATACTCAGAGGAGTAATATGATGACACTCAAACATGGAGTCCCTGATGGCAGAATCAATTTTACTTCCATCTACGGTACATAGGTCGCATGATATACCACCTTGTTTCAGCCGCAATGCAATTAATTTTTTACGAAGTCTGCTATTTCGTTCCCGTCGGATATGTAACTTTGTAGCGGACTTCCCCTCAGAAAATTCTTCATCCTCGTCTGGCAATGGAAGATCATCAATTGCCGCAATGCTGTGGCGAATTAGATTTCCATGCGCATGCGTACGCACCGGGTCGCCTCCAAACTCCTCCCAGACTTCACGATCTATCTTAGAGGTATTTTTTAACCCCGCACCAGTAGCCACGCTGCGTAGGTTCTGTAGTTTAAACGCTACACCGTCTGGATTTCTAAAGGAGCTCTGACGGGCTGCGATGCTATGGTGAGGAAAAGCTCTTAATATGGCAGACAGCTTACGCACTCTATCATCAGAAGGACCAGGAATTTTATCCCCACAGCTATGATAGAGATCAAGCGCAAGTATTACCTCGTCACGGGTCCAGTTAGGATTGCCATGCCCTTGAGTTACCGCCATTCCTCACCCCCAATTATACTATTTGCGACACATGCGCAGTACAATGACCCATTCCCTTTAACATAGAGCAACTCTGCAAACTGCACGCCTATCTACTCGAAGCAAAACCTGTAAGAGGCAAAGAAACAGCGACCAACCACTTCCCCCAATAACTATTTACATGCCAATAAAAATAAAAATCACAAACTGCGCTTTACAGATCTACTACCATCTTCAAGAGCGAACATCTCAAAATCTTGAAAAAGAGATGGTGCATCATCTTTCACTATATCAAATATCTGGCTAGATACATCCCTCATTTCCCAGTCACCCTCTATAGCACCTCTTGCTTCAAGAAAATTGCGAATCGCTCTAGCATTTGCCGTAAATACAATCTTCGTTTCTATAGCGTTCGGTAGAATCGATCGTGCGGTAGTCCTAATTTCACGTAATTTTTCTTTATTAGAAAAAGAACTATCTATAGATAGTTTTTGCGCGCTAGCGATTAGCTCCCTATAAAGATCAAGAGATGATTGCATCGCAACACTCCATCTCTTATAGAGCGACGTTGCGTTTTTTAGCGAGGGAGGAGCTACAAAGCTTGCATCAGATTCATCATAGTACTGCTGGGAAAGCTGGCTATAGGAAAATCCAGCTCTATGCCTTACTAATTGATGTGTAAACCCTCTGGACACACCTGACACAATAAACGTCCAGCTAACATGTTCAAGAACGCTACCATGCCCACTATCGATAAGATTTCTTATATATTCCTTGTTATTCCTAGGAGATTGACGCCCCCCAAAAGACATGTAACAGATACGCCCGGAAAACTCGACTAAGCTATCCCTTTCACTAGAGCTTTTCGTTTTGTTCCATACTGTATTTTCGGCTCCAAGAAAATCTTGAATTGCATCAAAATCAGCCACTGTTTTGGCTATGCATCTCACCTTCGGGATTGAAGTTTTCATTTAGCTACCGTTCCAAGAGTCGCAGGGGCATTTATAGGGGATGAGGCGGCGCGCTTAGCGAGTTGATTTTGAAGCGCCTCCAGTTGATTTTCCAACTTCTTAATAGCCTCGCCATTTCTCGACTCGTTGTATTTGGCCTCTAGCTGACCACTAAAAGCCGCCTGCAAACCCGGGACAACTAGTGCAAGAACAGCAATCCCGAGGGATGCAATTACCAAAGCTGTTGCCAAATGTAACCAGATCGCCTTTCTGATACTACTGTAAGATCTTTCTGATATATTAGCAAAGTCTTTTGACAACTTAGAAAGCTGCGTTAAATTCGCACCTTTACCCGGCCCTCTTTGGTAACCAGCAGACGTGGAACTTAGATTAAACAAAAGCAGAGTCGCTACAACAGATTTTGGCTCTAGAGGAGTGGCATCCTTCCCCATATTTATAAGACACACTGTGAGTTTTCCACTGTAGCCTGGATCAATATGACCTGGATTAGTCATAATAATTCCATTTTTGGTCAGAGAATTTGGAGGCATAAGTATCCCACCAAACTCTTTACCAATTTTAATATCCTCAGCCAATTCGATAACTATAGTTTCACCTGCCTCGATCATACACTGACCTACTGCAAGGCTCGAGATATTAGGAACTTTATTTATTTTTTTTATACTATCTGGGACATACATACGGCTCGCTGTTAGGTCTACGGAGGATGATTGAATTTGGCGATAATCAAACGATCCACCGAACGAAATATCTCCAGCTAACACAGCCATCCGGATTTCAGCGTCGGACAAAAGCAAAGCGCTACTCCAAAAATTAATACATTTAGGATGACTACATAATAGTTCAATATTTCATATTTACAAGGCTCTGACTGCAAGATTAACTAATATTCTCTTCTGTATTCAATTAGGCTTGCTATCGAAAGACTGCTTTAGATCGATTTATACCACTCGGCCGCCTCGCATTCGAGGATCGGAAAAATACCTACCCTTAATTTGGATCTTGAGAGTCACACCGTCCCTCGTTTCCGTCGCGTCATACCCCGCTTGCCTAGCCAACTCCAATTTGAGATTGAGGATCCGAGCGGCCTCATACTCCGCAACCTCACCCGTGACACCCAGTGGCTTGCGGTGTCTAGCGTCCCCTCATTTGTCCTAAAACCGCCCTAAGACATCATCCATGCCTGCCCTAACATTTCTGCTTGACCTGACTCGCTGGTGCACACGACCGCTGCCACTGATAGATAAGCGAGTCAGCCCGCGCAACTGCCTCTCCCTGATGCCCCAGCAACCCGGACTCCAGCAAGCTCATTCCCGGCCAGAGGCGAGGTGGCCTTTTACGTCGTTACGAGTATTATCCTATCGAAAAGCGTATAACTATCGGACTAGGATACCTCTCCGATCCCTTACAACCGATGATGGTCACATAATGGAATTGAAATGTGCATGGTGGAATTGCAAGTTAAGCCCACCAAAAAATGGCGCAACTCGATATCCGATCACTGATAACTTTTTTAGTGTGATTCATGCCATCCTCCAACGAGAAGTAGATATTCTAGGCCTATGCGAGGTTGATCGCAAAAATATCCAACATCTACAACAAGCGCTAAACGAAGGTAGCTACAGCAAATACATAGTCCTAGACTTATACTCACCTGGCAAATCCATTGATGACTTCTGCCTTATATTTAACTCTGAAAAACTATCAATATCCAGCGAAGCTGTCGATGCAAACATCAAAGACTCGCACACCGATCAATGGTTAAAAGCTGGTATATTTATCGGGCTCACACCTACCCAAGGTAATGAGATATTTTTCGGGCTGTCTCATTGGCAAAGTCGAGGCACATATTCAGATGGAAGCACCGAGAGACTCCGCCTCGGCGACGCTTTACGCACTAAAGCTATGGCAATTTTAGACCTGCACCCGGGCAGCCCAATTGTGCTTTTGGGTGACTATAATGACGAGCCGTTTGATACATCCATAGTCAGAGGCATTGGTGCGAGCAGAGACATCAATTACGTAAAAAAATCCAGCAAGTATTTTTATAATCCTTTCTGGTCCCGCCTATCGCCACATCCCGAAGGCCCAGCAGGAACTTTCATACATCCTAAATGCATTGGAAGTGATGGCGCCGTTTTTGACCAGATATTATTCTCATCTCACTTTGTAAGAGAGTGGGAATTCACAGAGCCCGCCGCGATAATTTCAGATATAAATTTTATTGAACCCAATACTCACTGGAAAGATATCTCTGACCACTACCCCATACTCAGCCATGTAACAAGGATACAATCATGAACTTCTTAGACTCGATTAAGACAGGCATAGAAAAAGCTAGCCAGGCAGATATCAACATAAAACAAGTGAACGATCTACTAAGCAGCATAAGCATCGACCTACATTCGTTCACTGGAAAAGATATAAAATTAAACAAGACCGTTTCTACATCGGGCAGTATAAGAAAAATAGCTACAGCATTTGAGGATACTGGCATCCCCAGAGAGTTCATGGACTCCGACCAACTTTCATTGATCAAGGATAAGCAATCTCTCCCTGTAGCTAAATGGAGACAAAACACGGGGGGATTCCCTTGCATTGTAACCATTGATGGTTCGGAATATATTTGCGATGAAATTGACGAACTTTCTTCCGCAATGAAAATCCTTCTTTCAACTACCAATTTCGGAAAAGCTCTAACTAAGTTGATGAGTGACTAGGCAAAAATCACCCTTTTTTGCTCCATAAACTATGACCATGGTTGTAAAATAAGCAATGGATAAAATCTCTAAAGGTATGGGCACAGTCTCACAGCTGACCGCAGTATGTATCGTTCTTACCTTCATCGTAGGAATGCGATGGCAAGACGGTTTTTATACTGAACTCGGTTTCCCTTGGATGAGTGGCTATTCAAATTATCTAGATACCATCAAGGCTGGCATAGCAACTATAGAGTTATTTCTTCTGACAGGAGCCGTCGGTTGGTTTTCTATTTGGGGGTTGTCCAATTGGAAATATGATGCCGCAACGACGACTCTAGTTATTTTCGTTTTGATATTGGCCCCATTTGGAGATCTCGCAGCTTCACTGGTTAAACAAACCTCAACACCTGAATTTTTGATCTTTAGGAGTCAGTACCAGATATGCACCACAGGCTTTATTCTCGGTGGGACAATAATGCTTCTTTCAAACAAAGAGACCACGCCCAGCTTCGGAGATAGAAAATTTCAAACCCCAATCTATTCCTTGCTTATTCTTTGCACCATAATGATAGGGATATTTGACTCTCCAAAATCCTTAGGAGCCGCAGCTGCACAGAGCGCAATGCGCACTGGATTCAGCAGTTACTCCTCGGTTAAGGATGGCAAAGCAGAGCATTGGAGCATTATAGGCCAGAACCAAGGCAATTTTATCCTCGCGCGACCGCTTTACAAAAACAACACAATAGAAGTTAAGGTTGCTAACAATACATCTGAGCTTATTATCTACCCCACTACACCTATTTCTTCCGGAATTATTGACACTACAAGCGTGATCAATCCGTGAAAAAAGGGAGCGGAGACTAGACGCAGGGCTTTACTGGTAAACTATTTACATAATACCGTCCATAATTGATCGAGTTTCGTTGTGTAGCTTTGGCTCTTCATTTCACGCCTCATCCCCCACTCCGGGTTGGTAGGTATACTGGCTGACCGAAGCGTGCCCCTACCCCATCGCCCATTGATCTCATCCAGCACCGTCATCACGCGAGTTGCTTCGGCTGGTTGCGATGTAGCAAATAGATCATCGGTATATTCCCCGTGCTGGCACAGATTGAGCAACATCACCTCAGCCTTGCTGTACTTGAATCCTGGCCGAAATAAGCGCTCAAGCGCGCCAACAGCCGCCTGGGTGAGAAGGCGCACGTCGTCAGTGGGATAGGGCATATCAACCACCACCCCGTTGGCGTACTTCGCCTCTTCAGGGTTGAACATACCGGTGCGGATGCTCACACGTACCTTTTTGCACAGAGAGTTCTGGGCACGAAGCTTCTCAGAAGCTCGCATCATGTAGGTGGCAACAGCCTCTTTGATAGGCGGCAGTTCCGTCTGCCGCTGGCCGAACATGCGACTGCAGCAGATCTCTTGCTTTAACGGATCCGGCTCGTCCAGCTCCAAGCAAGGCGTGCCGCCCAGCTCCCTGGCCGTCTTCTCGATTACAACGCTGAACTTCTTGCGGAGCGTCCACGGGTCCGCCTTCGCAAAGTCCATTGCAGACTTTATGCCCATCGTATCGAGACGAAGTTTCATCTTTCGGCCAACGCCCCACACCTCCCCCACGTCCGTATTGCGTAGCACCCAGTCACGCTTGACCGGATCGGTGATGTTAACCACCCCTCCGGTTTGGGACTGCAGACGCTTCGCCGTGTGGTTTGCCAACTTCGCCAAGGTCTTTGTGTGAGCGATACCAACACCGACAGGGATACCGGTGCAGCGAAGCACTTGGGCGCGAATCTGCCGGCCTAAGGCATCCAGCTCACCGACACCAGTCAGGTCTGCGAATGCCTCGTCGATGCTGTACACCTCAACTGCCGGCACCATCGCCTCGATCAGGCTCATCACGCGCTCACTCATGTCGCCGTACAGCGCATAGTTGGAGGAGAACGGGACAATGCCGTGCTGCTTGAGCTTGTGCTTGATCTGGAAATACGGCTCGCCCATCTTGATGAAGGGCTTAGCGTCGTAGCTGCGGGCGATGACGCAGCCGTCGTTATTGCTCAGCACCACGATGGGCACCTTCGCCAGGTCAGGTCGGAATACTCGCTCGCAACTAGCATAGAAGCTGTTGCAGTCGATCAGTGCAAAGGTTGGCTGCTGCTTAGACATGGCTGCGCACTGTGCTGGTGATCACGCCCCAGATCGACAGCTCGTCGCCTTCGAGAACGTAGCGCGCCGGGAACTTGGGATTTTCGGAAAGCAGAACCACCTCCCGGCCACGCTTACATAAGCGCTTGCAGACGGGCTCATTATTCAGCAGTGCCACCACCACATGCCCGTGGATCGGCTCGATAGCACGGTCAACCACGGCTAGGTCACCATCGAAGATCCCGACGTCCTGCATACTCTCCCCGGTGATTGCCACCAGGTACACGTGGGGCGCACGGATATTCAGGACCTCATCCAATGAGATGTGCTGCTCGATGTGGTCCGCTGCCGGCGACGGAAAACCGGCCGGAACCTGGAACGAGCACAACGGCAACTTCGCGCCGACCTCAGCGAGGGGACCTAGAATGGTGAAGCGCATGATGCGGCCTTTTACATTTACTGTATGAATGTACAGTTAACTTTGTAGGACGCTTGCGGTCAATTTTTCTGTAGGGGATTTCGACAAGCGGAGAGGTGCCTATGTGTGGGCGATTCGTGCAATACGAGGGATGGCGATCCTCATTGAAGAGATGAGCCCGCAGATAGAGCTGTTCAGCGGGTATGACGCTCAGCCTATTGATCGCTACAACGTCGCACAATCAACGCAGGTGCAGGTTCTACACACACTTGAGGATGGGCTGCATATCGATGCAGTGAAATGGGGATGGGCACCGTTCTGGGCGAAGGGAAAACGTCCGGACCCGATTAACGCTAGGGTCGAGACAATTACCACCGGGAAGTTCCTCAAACAGCTCTGGCCGAATGGCCGTGCCATTGTGCCCAGTGAAGGCTGGTATGAATGGGTGAAAGATCCGGACGATCCAAAGAAGAAGCAACCCTACTTCATCCGCCTGAAGAGCCGGCGTCCGATGTTCTTCGGAGCGCTTGCCCAGATCAATCCAGGGTTGGAGCCGCACGAGGGCGATGGTTTTGTCATCATCACCGCCGCAAGCGATCAGGGCATGGTCGATATCCACGACCGGCGCCCTTTGGTGCTGACGCCAGAGCATGCCAACGAGTGGCTTGATCCCGGCATAACGCAATCGCGAGCGGAGGAGATTGCAAAGGAACTGTGCCAACCCACGGGAGAGTTTGAATGGTTTCCCGTAGGTAAGGCCGTAGGGAATGTTAGAAATCAGGGGCCGGAACTGATAGAGCCAGACAGATCAGCTGAGGTACCACATCACGAAGGCGACTGCGGTGATCCACACCAGGGTAAGCAGAAATGAAAGACCTGCGAGTTGCTTATCCATCCGCTACCCAATGTGAAGTTAAGAGACTGCAATACGAGCTACAGGGGCAACTTTAGTTCAGTGAGGGCAACGCGCCACCGTTCAAAACGGCGGCTTCTATCAGAACAGCCCACCCAACGCTGCCGGCTCCCAATTCATGATCACCAACTCACCGCTGATCTCGGATTTGCCCTGGCGCTGGTTAGCTGTGCTGTATCGGATATCCACCGTTTCGAAGTGAAAGCCTTCAAACACCCGTCGGATATCGGGATGGTCATTGATGCTGACCATAACCTTGCCCTTGCAGCGCCGCATGAAATCAGCCATTCGCTCGTAGTTTTCAAAGGGAAAGTCCACGCCATAGCCTGCGGTTTGCCAGTAAGGCGGTTCATGTAATGGAAAGTGTGCGGTCGGTCATAACGTTCGGCGCAATCAATCCAGGGGAGATTCTCAACATAGGTGCCTGACAAGCGCTGCCATGCGGCCGAGAGGTTCTCCTCGATCCGCAGCAAGTTGATAGCCGGCCCTGTGGTCGCGGTACCAAACGTCTGCCCCGTCACCTTGCCGGAAAAGGCATGGTGCTGCAGATAGAAGAATCAAGCAGCACGCTGGATGTCGGTGAGGGTTTCAGGGCGGGTCATCTTCTGCCACTCGAACACCTGGCGGGAGCTAAGCGCCCATTTGAACTGGCGCACGAACTCTTCCAGGTGGTTCTGCACGACGCGATACAGCGTCACCAGGTCGCCGTTGATGTCGTTGAGGACTTCAACCGGTGCGGCCTGGGGCGCATGAAGTAGAGCGCGGCGCCGCCGGCAAAGACTTCGACGTAGCATTCGTGGGGTGGGAAGAGAGGGATAAGGCGGTCGGCCAAGCGGCGTTTGCCGCCCATCGAAGGGACGATGGGTGTGGACATGAAAGCAAGACCTTTACTGTATGAATAAACAGGTGCTAGGCTCGCCGTGCTTTGTGCACAAGGCAGGAGCCACGGCTGGACTTGCAGGATTGGTCTGCGGGTTTGGCGAGCCTGACCGGATGTTGGCGCATCCGTCAGGCTCGTTCCTTTTTAAAATATCAATTCATCGTGTGTCCTTAAGGAAGATACCTATGAACAAAAAGCCCAGCAATTTCAAGAAAGAAATGGTTGCGCTAATAAGCCAACTACCAAGTGAATGGCTTTTAGCCTTTTTATTGGGGACTCTGCCAACTTGGATTTTCAGCTCTACTGAAAAAGATGTTGATGAAATTGTGCAGGGACTGCTTGCAATCGGCCCACTAATTCAGTACTCCGCCTATCTAATTGCACTTTACGTTTTGGCTTTCATCATCAAACACGGGATACGTTTCAGCTCTGACAAAAGCAAAGGCATCTTCAACTTCTTTCATAAAGTCATTGCAGAAATAGGAACCGGGTTTCTCACTATCACAAGAACTGGTTTGGGAGCAGCGTTAGGCGTTCTAGTATTAGGACTGACTACCGACATCATTACAATCAACGACCAACAAATCATTTCATTGAGCGCAATGATACTTTCATTAACCATTGCTAATTGTGCACTCGCTCTTGGGAAAGACACACTGATCGAGCATACCAACAGGCCATCTATAAAGAATCCTATTAAGCTGAGCCCCAAATTAAAGTGATCAGTTTGGACGCTTGAGCGCTATCCTCGACACGTAAGACTGACAAGCTTTTCGCGCAATCAGTCCTTGATCACCGGCATCGGTGATTCCGATAATTCGTTGAGCATGCGCCGGGTCAAGTTGGGCTCTTGTGGGGCCATGAAGCGATACAGGAACTCAAGGACGCGATGGATCTGGCCTACCTGACCGGCCAACGTCCCGCTGATGTGCTCAAGATTGCAGCCACCGACTTGAACAATGGCTTTTTGCTGATTGGTCAGAGCAAGACCGAAAAACGTCTCCGT
>Ga0302347_1001389_pt1 | contig 29417 bp, 23 predicted proteins | sample PhyWR1_FD_202178 | JGI IMG/M metagenome (GOLD analysis project Ga0302347, IMG submission 202178) | Leaf surface microbial communities from wheat plants in UC Gill Tract Community Farm, Albany, California, United States - DLSL W.R1 (v2)... | ecosystem: Host-associated > Plants > Phyllosphere >...
TAGGACTGGTTTGCGCCCGCCAGCCAGGAAGAGTCCAGCCAGGGCTTCATTGCGCCGTTCTGCATCGTGATCCCTTACGCATTATTATGCTTATTACGCCGTGGAAACTATAACGTATACCGTACAAGTACACGTTCCAGGGTTCACTCGCTGCGAGCATTATAAAATGGCCCGCGAAGGAACCTTTGAAAACTGTCAAGGTGGCAGCTTTCAAAGGTTTCCTGCATATTTAGCTGGAAACACTCCCCCTCACTCGAGAGGGAGTCGTTTAATTAAGCACTCTTCTGCAACAACATCGATTTAATATGACCAATCGCTTTTGTTGGGTTCAACCCTTTAGGACATACGCTAACGCAATTCATAATGCCATGGCAGCGGAATACGCTGAAAGCATCACTCAAACCTTCCAGACGCTCTGCCGTTTCGGTATCGCGGCTGTCTATCAGGAAACGATATGCAGCAAGCAAACCTGCCGGGCCGATAAACTTGTCCGGATTCCACCAGAACGAAGGACAAGAAGTGGAACAGCAAGCACAGAGAATACACTCGTACAGACCGTCCAGTTTTTCACGCTGCTCTGGCATCTGTAGATGCTCACGAGATGGCGGATTTTGTCCATTATTCAGCAGATACGGCTTAATCTTCTCATATTGAGCATAGAATTGTCCCATATCTACTACCAAGTCGCGAATAACCGGTAAACCAGGCAGTGGGCGGATGACAATTTTTTGCTTTCCGTTACCCAGAGCGGATATCGGCGTAATACAAGCCAGACCATTTTTCCCGTTCATGTTCAGACCATCAGAGCCACAAACGCCCTCACGGCAAGAACGACGAAACGACAGTGTCGGATCTTTTTCTTTTAACTGGATAAGCGCGTCGAGCAACATCATATCGCGCCCTTCTTCACCTTCCAGTACGTACTCTTGCATCCGCGGAGCATCATCAACGTCCGGGTTGTAACGATAAATGGAAAACTCGAGTTTCATCGACCAATCTCCGCTATTAATAAGTACGTACTTTCGGCGGGAATGCCGGACGCAGTTTCGGTTGCATGTTGACCTCACGACGGGTCATGCTTTCCGACTCAGGCAGATACAAGCTGTGACATAACCAGTTCGCATCATCACGCTCAGGGAAGTCAAAGCGACTATGAGCACCACGACTTTCAGTACGGAAATTAGCAGAAACAGCCGTTGCATAAGCAGTTTCCATCAAGTTATCCAGTTCCAGACACTCAACGCGTTGGGTATTGAATTCAGTAGAGGTATCATCCAGGCGTGCATTTTTCAGACGCTCACGAATCGCTTTTAACTGCTCAAGACCGTTGGCCATCGCATCACCTTCACGGAATACCGAGAAGTTATTTTGCATACATTCTTGCAACGCTTTACGAATTTGAACGGGATCTTCACCGGTACGGTTATTATTCCAGCGATTCAAACGTTCCAGAGCGGCTTCAATATCAGCGTCACTGGCATCGCGCAGTTCACCTTGCTCGGCAATAGACTCATGTAAATGCAGGCCGACAGCACGACCAAATACCACTAAGTCAAGCAGCGAGTTACCACCCAGACGGTTGGCACCGTGTACGGATACGCAAGCTATTTCGCCTACGGCAAATAGCCCAGGAATAACAACATCCTCACCTTCAGCATTTACCGTCAGCGCCTGACCCGTAACTTTGGTCGGGATCCCACCCATCATATAGTGGCAAGTTGGAATCACCGGAATGGGCTCTTTCACCGGATCGACGTGGGCGAAGGTACGAGATAACTCCAGAATACCTGGCAGACGAGACTCCAGAACATCTTTACCTAAATGATCCAGTTTCAGCTTGGCATGCGGCCCCCACGGGCCTTCACAACCACGACCTTCACGGATTTCAATCATAATGGAACGGGCAACAACATCACGTCCTGCCAAGTCTTTAGCATTAGGTGCGTAACGTTCCATAAAGCGCTCACCGTGTTTATTCAACAGGTAGCCACCTTCGCCACGACAACCTTCCGTCACCAGCACACCTGCACCCGCAATACCGGTTGGGTGGAACTGCCACATTTCCATGTCCTGTACCGGCACACCGGCACGTAAGGCCATGCCAACACCGTCACCGGTATTGATGTGCGCATTCGTGGTTGACTGATAAATACGCCCTGCTCCACCCGTCGCCAGCACTGTCGCACGCGCTTTGAAGTAGACCACTTCACCCGTTTCGATATCCAGCGCAGTACAACCCACAACCGCGCCGTCCTGGTTTTTCACCAGATCCAGTGCATACCACTCAGAGAAGATAGTGGTGTGATTTTTCAGGTTCTGTTGGTAGAGCGTATGTAATAAAGCATGGCCAGTACGGTCAGCGGCTGCTGCAGTTCGTGCGGCTTGTTCACCACCGAAATTTTTTGACTGACCACCAAATGGTCGCTGATAGATAGTGCCATCATCAAGACGAGAGAATGGCAGCCCCATATGCTCCAGTTCCAGAATGGCTTCAGGACCGGTTTTACACATATATTCAATCGCGTCCTGATCGCCGATATAATCGGAACCTTTGACGGTATCGTACATGTGCCATTCCCAGTTATCTTCATGGGTATTACCTAACGCAACGGTGATACCACCCTGCGCAGATACGGTATGGGAACGGGTTGGAAAAACTTTAGATAGTAAGGCGCAGGTTTGGCCTGACTGTGAAATTTGCAGCGCAGCACGCATTCCTGCACCACCGGCGCCAATAACAATTGCGTCAAACTCTCTGATTGGTAAATTCATTACACACCCCACACCACAACAAATCCATAAAGAACGTAAACCAGTAGTGCAGCAACAATCGCAAACTGTAATACCAGGCGGATAGCCAGCGGTTTAACGTAATCGGTCAACACCTGCCACATGCCAATCCAGGCATGGATTAAAATCGAAAATAGTGCCAGCAGGGTAAACACTTTGGTGAAGGAAGAGGCGAAGAAATCACGCCAAATCTCATAAGTCAATTCGCCGGTAAATGCGAAAAAACCAACCATATAAATAATGTACAGCGTCAAGACAATGGCAGAAGCACGAACCAGAATATAATCATGCACGCCATTGCGACCCAATGCGGAGGCATTGCTTACCATACGAGGACTCCTGCGAGGATTGAAAGCACGACAGTAATAACAAAAGAGATATATGCGGATCGTTTGCCCACTTGTAATGTTTCTTCCAGACAACCTATATCCATCATGACATGACGGATGCCTACCACAACGTGGTAAGCGAGGGCGGTAAGAATGCCCCACATAATAAATTTAGCGATGAAGCTGTCCATGACCGCAGATGCTGTCTGGAAACCTTCGGGGGAGGAAAGAGACTGTCCTAATAACCACAACAGGATGCCGACCGCCACAAAAGTTATCACACCGGATACACGGTGGAGAATGGAAGCGATAGCCGTAACGGGAAATTGAATCGTTTTCAGATCCAAATTGACAGGTCGTTGTTTTTTCACTTTTCTTATCATGAATAGCGCCCACATGCTCTTCTTATTGTTTCCTTCCTCCGGATCTGCATTCGGGGTCAGACAGCGCTAACTTCATATAACTGTGCATGTGCATAAAGCAAAATACAGCTACATCCAGAGACCTAAAAAACAGGCCACAACGCTGGGTGGCTCCCGGTAGCAGGGTGTTCCGGAGACCTGGCGGGAGTATAGGCTCTTCACAAAATCATTACAATTAACAGCAATACTGTTTGCGGGGTTTTGCTCTGAACAGTGACCAGGATCACGATAACAACATTATTTTAATTTTTAACCATCTAATTTGACAAAACTAAAACATTATTGTTACAAACGGCTCTATAAAAGCCATATAATTCGTAAAAGTTATAGGGCTAGTCTTTCACCTGAAGAATAGTTATGTAACAGTGTGAAGCTATTGACCCGTGTAATCAGGACGGTTATTAGTGTTATATAGATTTAAATGATACTGACTGCTAACACCCTGATTTGCTGTCGTTCGCCCCAAAGCGAGTGTTACCTGAAAGCGCCCATTGCTCTGTACCCTGGGCTGTACAACGCTACGCAGAGCTAAGAGCCAAATAAAATTACGGGTAATAAAATAATGCGGCTGTAGTGCAAATTAGGCATCCGGCAGTCTTATAAATAAAGCGCTAAGGAGACCGTAAATGTCTGACAATAAGGCAAAAATCACTCTGACAGGTGATAATGCTATCGAACTGAATGTTCTGCAAGGAACTCTCGGTCAAGATGTAATAGATATCCGTAGTCTTGGTTCTAACAATATTTTTACCTTTGACCCGGGTTTTACCTCTACTGCATCTTGTGAGTCTAAAATCACCTACATCGATGGTGATAACGGTGTGTTATTGCACCGTGGATTTCCGATAGACCAGCTGGCGACTGAATCCAGCTATCTTGAAGTCTGTTATATCCTGCTGAATGGTGAAAAACCGACCCAGGAGCAATTTGACAGCTTTACCAAGACTGTGACGCGTCACACCATGATCCATGAGCAAATCACGCGTTTGTTCCATGGTTTCCGTCGTGACTCTCACCCTATGGCTGTTCTGTGTGGTGTCACTGGTGCTCTGGCTGCGTTTTATCACGACTCGCTGGATGTGAATAACCCGCGTCACCGTGAAATTGCAGCATTCCGCCTGCTGTCAAAAATGCCAACTGTGGCAGCAATGTGTTACAAATACTCGATTGGTCAGCCATTCGTTTATCCACGTAACGATTTGTCCTACGCGGGTAATTTCCTGAACATGATGTTCTCTACGCCTTGCGAAGAGTACGTTGTGAACCCTATTCTGGAACGTGCGATGGACAGAATTCTGATCCTGCACGCTGACCATGAACAAAATGCGTCAACTTCGACTGTGCGTACTGCAGGTTCTTCCGGGGCAAATCCGTTTGCCTGTATCGCTGCGGGTATTGCATCACTGTGGGGACCTGCTCACGGTGGAGCTAACGAAGCGGCACTGAAGATGCTGGAAGAAATCAGCAGCGTAGACCATATTCCTGAGTTTATTCGTCGTGCGAAAGATAAGAATGATTCTTTCCGTCTGATGGGCTTTGGTCACCGCGTCTACAAAAACTACGACCCGCGTGCCACTGTGATGCGTGAAACCTGCCATGAAGTCCTGAGAGAGCTGGATCTGAAAGATAACAGCCTGTTGGAAGTGGCTATGGAACTTGAGCATATTGCGCTGAATGACCCGTACTTTATCGAGAGAAAACTGTACCCGAACGTAGACTTCTACTCTGGTATTATTCTCAAAGCGATGGGCATTCCATCCACCATGTTTACCGTTATCTTCGCTATGGCGCGTACTGTCGGCTGGATTGCACACTGGAATGAAATGCACGACGACGGCATAAAAATTGCCCGTCCTCGTCAGCTGTATACCGGTTATGACAAGCGTGATTTTAAATCTGATCTGGCAAAATAAGCCGCTTGCTGCATAGCGAGTTCTGATTCAGATTAAACGCCTGGTGCCCTGCATCAGGCGTTTTGTATTTTTGTCGGCAGTTAGTTCGCCCCTTCAATTTTGATAATCATTCCGCTCACAAATATTCCTTTTTTATCCACTAATAGAATAATGTGTAAATTTTTATTGATAATGATTATTATTTGTAAAATAATTATCGTTTGCTTTCAATAAAAAGTTCACTTGATGGTTATTGAGATTATTCCCTGCGAATAGCGACATCTTTAGTTATCAAAAAATATCTTTAACCTGACTTTATTGTGGTCAGGACTATGTTCATCAGGAGAGATGTTGTGAGTCATTCGCCAACCATCAGCGCAAGTTTTGGACCTGAAAATACAGCAAGGTTCGGCTGGCGTACGTCTGGAAGCATAACGGGTTCACTGTTACTCCATTTGCTGTTGGTCGCAGGACTTATCTATGAGAGCAACCAACCCCCACTGCAAATGGCTGGCAAGGAAGGCGGAGTGATGGCTTTCACCATGGTCAATGTTGCCAGCCAGCCTGTTTCGGTAACGCCAGTATCCAGCCCTCCTGTCGAAAATAGTCCACAGCCACCTGTAGTACATAGCGTCAGGATAGAACATCCTGCTCCTGCGATAGTTTTGCCCGAACCGGTAAAACAAAAACGTAATATAGCGGAGCCTGAGCCTCGGGCCACTCCCAGGATCGATACGCGCGAAAAGCAGCCCCAGACAACCGTAAAAACAGCGAAACCGACGACAAGTCGGACAGTAACCCCTGCACCAGCTAAAAGCGAAGAATCGAAATCGCAGTCGCAGTCACCGTTACAGTCAAAATCGGCATCTGAATCCTTAACGCCTTCGCAATCACCTACGACAATCAATAATGTGAGCGCTGCCATAGCAGGTAACAGTGATAGCGGACAAGCGCCACAGGGCTCAGGAAATGCCACCAGCCTTAATGTTAAAGCGCTGCATCGGCGGGTGAATTATCCCCAGAGAGCAAAATCGCTCGGCGTCGAAGGGCGGGTAAGAATTAAATTTGATATCACCTCAAGTGGCACCGTCACTAATGTACGCGTGCTCTCGGAAACACCTGTCGGTGTTTTCGCCTCAGCTATAGATAAGGATATTGCTCGCTGGCGTTATCAGACTCAGGGAGAGGTTAAGGATCAGGTCGTTTCGATTGTCTTTAAATTAAACGGCAAGGTTGCATTAGAAAATTAACAATCATTTATTCATATTTTAGTTCTGGGGAAATCCGTGAAAAAAAAACTTGCCGTCATCATGGCGATTTCATTATTGCCAGGGGCGACCTTTGCGCAGCAAAACGACGTTGAAAATTTAAAGAAAAACGATGAAAAAAATGACTCGCAGCAGGTAGAGAGTAGTCACTCGGATGAGGATACTATTCTGGTGCGTTCAACGCCGACCAGTCAGTCGATGGGCACGCAGGTTTTAACATCAGAGCAGATTGAACGTTTGCCGATATCGAACGGCAATATCACCGAACTGTTAAAAACCAACCCTAATGTTCGCTTCTCTAATGATTCAGACAACAGTAATACGCCGGGAGAGATCGCCCCAGAAAACGTTTCATTCCATGGCGAGAAGTTCTATAACAACAACTTTATGATTGATGGTTTATCTAACAATAATACCATTAACCCCGGAGCCAATGGGGGAGAATTAAATAATAACCCGGACGGCTATAATGCCACTGATTTACCCGCAGGTGGCGCTCAGTCATTTTGGATCAACTCAGAACTGGTCGAACAACTGGAAGTGTTTGACAGCAATGTCTCCGCAAAATACGGTAATTTTACTGGCGGTGTGGTAGATGCGCGCCTGAAAGACCCCGATCTTGAAAAAGCCTCAGGTAAAATTTCCTATCGCACTTCGCGTGATAGCTGGACCAAGTACCATCTTAATGCCAGCACTGAGGATGCCTTTAATCGGGCGTCCGAGCTAACCTATCAGCCTAAATTTACCAAATCATTTTACTCATTTAGCGCTAACCAGCCGTTAAGTGATAAAGCTGGTTTTATCTTTGCCTATAACCGCCAGCAATCCGATATTCCTAACTACCACATGTGGCTGGGTGAGTGGCAGGATCAAAAACGGCTTTCCGAAACCTTCCTGCTGAAAGGAACCTATCTAACCGATAATGGCGATATAATCCGCCTGACCGGTATGCACTCGCCGCACGAATCGACCTACGTTAAAAAAGACACTAAAAACGGTAAGTTCACCAATAGCGGTGGCGGCCACCGGGTGAATATTGAGTGGGAACATAACGGTAGCTGGGGCAAAATGACCAGCCTGGCTGGCTATCAATTTGAAGAAAATAAAATCGACCATGAATCAGATATTTTTATCACCTGGCGTCGTTACCACATACCGAGTAATTATTACTCCAATGTGATTGACTGGGGTAGTTCGACACCTGCAACAACCTATCAGAACTCAATGATTGGGGGTTACGGATCTTTCGCCACCGAAAAACGCTCTTATGTCTTGAAGCAAAATTATGAGTTAAATCCATTCGAATTTATCGGCTTACAGCACCAGGTTGATTTTGGCTGGGAAAGCAATATTTACAGCGCGCGGTATAATCGTTTTGGCAATGCCTATGCCTCGCGCGGGACACCGACTCTCAGTACCAGTATCGTTTGCCAGCCAGGCGATAGTTTCTGTATCAACGGCGAACAATATTTTAAAAATGTCACCCTCTACCCTGAACGTGAAGTCTCAGGTAACTACACCGACTATGCTTTTTACCTGCAAGACAGCATGAATTTTGGCCGTCTGGAAGTCACGCCAGGTGTGCGTGCTCAGTATGATGATTATCTGAAAAACCTCACCCTTGCACCACGTTTTGCCGCCTCTTATGACGTCTTCGGCGATCGCAGCACCCGTTTGTTTGGGGGCGCTAACCGCTATTACGGACAGAACCTGCTGGCCTATAAACTGCGCTCAGGCATTAGCTCCTACAGTATCCTGACCCGTGCCAATGCCAATGCACCGTGGGTGCCCGGAGAAACTCAAACAACCTCATTTGACTATGATGTTTCTGATTTAAAAACCCCCTATAGCGATGAGTTATCTCTCGGTATTTCCCAGCGCATAGCGGATACCGTCATCACCGCTAAGTGGGTCAATCGCGAAGGTAAAGATCAGTTTGGTCGGACATCAACCAGCAATGACGCGGGAAAAAAATTCTATACGCTGGCTAATAATGCCAGAACTAGCGGGAATACTTACTCTCTGACGGCAGAACCTATCAGTCCAATACATTTTTCCTGGACGGATATCAGCTGGTCACTTGCAGCCAGCTATCAGCAGAATAAGTCTAGCTCTCAGGCTTATTACGATAAGCCTGACGAGGATAATAAAATGGTTCTTTTCAACGGTAAGCTGATGGAGAAAGGTGAGATGGACGCCCTGGACTTCAACAAGCCCTGGAAACTTTCTGCTACCGTCAATACCGCCTTCCCGGCCATCCGGCTTAACTGGAGTCACTTTATCAGGTATGAAGCAGGCTACACCGGTTACACCATCCAACGTATTGACTGTCCGGATGCTAACAGTGCCTGCGGCAGCTATGTCGGTAGTGCCGATGAGTATATGAAAACCAAGTTTGATGACTATATCAGCTACGATTGGCGTTTCAGCTATGCGCAACCGGTATTCAAAGATCAAACGATTGATGTCACCCTGGATGTAATAAACGTACTCGATACTCAGATTGAAGCGACCCAGACTACCTCAAGTTTGAATCAGCGATTCACTTATAAAACTGGCCGTCAGTTCTGGTTAGGCGTTGCCTATACCTGGTAATCCGCAAAGGGGGCACAATGCCCCCTTCAATGCGCTAATAAAAAAATAGCTATTGTCGTGCATCGCCATAGGAATAATGCAGTGAAAAAGTGTTTTAAATTCATATTACTAGTTGTTTGTAGTAGTTTTCCCCTCTTCTCCGGGAACATACAGGCGGCAGCGCCTCTAAGTCCCCTGCCCGAGATTGTCACCGGTACCCTGGAAAATGGCCTGCGCTATACCCTAGTCCCCCTAGAAGGCCAGAAGCAGCGGGTTGATATTCGTCTTAGCGTTGATGTGGGTTCTATCGATGAAGAAGACGGTGAGTCTGGTGTGGCACATATTATTGAACATATGGTCTTTCGTGCCAGCGCTGCTCATCCACAAGGTGTTGCTACACAGCTGCACCAACAGGGCTGGGTGCGGGCGCAGCATTACAATGCGATGACCAACTACGAACGTACCCTCTATATGATGAGCCCACCCGCAGGGGCACAGCAGCTTGATATTGCTTTGCAAGCGCTCAGTCAGATGGTTGGCCATGCCAGCCTGACACAGAGTGACCTGGACGATGAACGCCGGGTGGTTCTGGAAGAGTGGCGCGGTAAGCTTGGTGTTGCGGAGCGTATGAATCAGCAGCGAGTACGGGCGATTCGTCACGACTCCCGTTATCCGACCCGACCCACTATCGGTAATGAACATTCCATTCGTACCGTTCCAGCCACCACGCTGCAACAGTTTTATCAGCGCTGGTACCAACCGGGCAATATGCGTCTGTTAATTATCGGCGATATTGAACCGGATACCGTAGTCACTGCCATCCGCAATGCATTTAACGAATTACCCGCAGGAACTATCCCAGAGCGCGACTATTACGAACCCCAGCTCAAGCAACGCTTAAACGTGGCTCGGTTACAGGATAGTCAGAGTGGCAGTAGCCAGCTTTCGTTTGTAGTCCGTTTTAACCCCGGACAAACTACATTTCGCGATCGTCTGATCAGTCAGATTGCTCTTTCGGCTTACACGCGTCAAATGCGCCGCCAGGAATCTACCCTGCCCCCACAAGTGGGGAGTCTGGTCGTACGTAAATCCACTATTGGTAAAACGACCGAAGCATTAGGGCTTTTTGCTGACGTAATGCCCGGCGGCCATGCGGTAGCACTTGACGTCTTGCTGCGTGAGTGGGAGCGCGTTCAGCGTTATGGCTTAAGCGATGTTGATATCACCGCGATAAAACAAGATATCCATGAAACAGCACAACGTATGATAGATAAGCCTGAGCAGCGTGAATTCGCTGAGTGGGTGCAGAAGATAACCACAGAGTGGGCGCAGGGCAGACCTTATATCGGTAGTCAACAACGTGGACGCGAAGCGCTGGCGGTATTGGATTCTCTGGATAACCAGCAAGTACACGATCGGGTAAAACAGTGGCTGGTTTCCGACGATACGCTGGTACAGTTCAGCCTGCCGGGGATGACCACTTTCACCTTACCGACAGCTGAAGCCATTCGTCAGAAACAACGCCAGTTGCAAACTGTCGCTCTGGAAGCGCCGATACGCAAAATTGAACAGTCGATCCCACAATTAACCGCAGTGGAACAGCAAGGTACCCGCCAGCAGGTTAAACCGTTCCCTGAGCAGCAGGTCGAAGAGTGGACGCTAAGTAACGGTGACAAACTGGTCTGGCTACAGACACCACTGGCTAAGGATAAAGTCTATTTTTCAGGCAGCAGTGTCGCCGGTTTTCGTGCCAGTGAGCTGAATCCGTGGCAGGCACAAATGGCCACTCAGCTGGTAGCACAGAGTGGTCCGCAGGGATGGCGTGGTGAGCAATTACAGGCCTGGAAAAAAGATAAATCCGTTTCACTTTCAATTAACCAGCAGCCAGAAGAACTGCAGTTTAGCGGACAAAGCTCACGGGAAGGTCTGCAAGATTTGCTGGCGCTCAACTACGCTCTGCAGGTCACGCCCGGCATTGACGACAAGGTAATGAAAGATAGCCTGATGCAGCTGTTGCGTAGCCAAACCACACAAACGCAGACGATACGGGACGACAGTGCGCGACAGATTCGTCAGTTGCGCTACGGGCAACCTGGCTGGCCAGCACCTGAAGAACAAGAGTTAAAACAAATTGATAGCACGACACTACTAAACCAGTGGCGGACCACGGCATCGGCTCCGGTGACATGGTATCTGTTAGCAGATATGACCGCTGAACAGATCCTGCCGCTGGCTGAACGCTATCTGGCTACCATCCCCCGCCAGCCAATGGTAGCCGTTACGCCAGAGCTGCCACGTAGCGGTCAATTTGATACCCGTGTTGCTATCAATATTGAACCCCGTGCCGAGGTGAAAGGATGGAGTTTTACCCCTCAGCCATGGTCAGCGCAGAGCGCGGTACAAGTCAGTATTGCACGTAATCTGGCACTTCAGGCCTTGAAGAACAGTTTACGTGATGATGCTCTGGGCATTTATCGGTTGCAGATGAACAGCGAGTTATCAGGTACGCATCAGCGTATTGAAACTGACATCAGTTTCACCAGTGACCCACAACGCTCGCAAGAGCTATGGCAGAGAGCCGAGCAAGTATTCGCTCAGTTGCCTTCACAAATTACTCAGCAGCAAGTGGATGAGCAGAAGAAACAGTTTATTCGCCAGGAACGTACGCGTGAGCAGGATATTAATACCCTGCAGCGTCGTTTACAGCTTAGCTATCATCATTTTGCCGACCCGCGTTATCTCAGTGAGGTCGCGACTCTCGCCGATAGCATAACCTTACAAGACGTTCGTGATGCCGCAGCCCAGCTGTATAACCCAGAAAACCGGGTGCTTTATATCTCGTTACCGAAGGTGGGGATGTGAAAAAAATAGCACAACAGTTCTGGGCTCTTTGCTCCCCGTACTGGGGAGTGCGTAGCAATTGGCAGGCATGGGTTTTAATTGCCATTATTGTCGCGATGGGTGGCAGCATCGTCTATCTCAACGTGCGGATTAATGTCTGGAGTAAGAACTTCTATGATGCCTTAGGTGCTTTTGATGGTGGGCTGCTGTATTCCCTGGTGAAAGAGTACTGTGTCTATATTGCTATCTATATCGGGGTATTTGTCTATCAGGAGTGGTTCACCAAACTGCTGATTATCCGCTGGCGTGGTGCGTTAACCGAAGAGCTGGTCAATAGCTGGCTGGCAAAACGGGCATTTTATCGCATGTCGCTGACTGGCGCGGTCGATAACCCCGATCAGCGTATTGCTCAAGATATTGATTTATTTGTCACCAAAGTCATTAGCCTGTCGGTTTCGTTTCTTATTACCTCGGCACAGCTGTTTTCCTTTATGTTTATTCTCTGGGAGCTTTCGGGGGTTCAGCGTTTCACCCTGTTTGGTCAGGAGTGGGTAGTTAAGGGGTACCTGGTCTGGGTGGCGCTGGCGTATACCTTGATAGGGAGCCTGATAACCCATCTGATAGGGAAAAAACTTCACGGTATTAACTACCATAAACAGCGCGCTGAGGCTGACTTCCGCGCCTCGCTGATCCGTAAGCATGATAATGCAGAACAGATTGCTCAATATGGTGGCGAACAGCAGGAAAAACACCATTTAAAACGTAATTTTATGGCCATTGTTGGTAACTGGCGCACCCTGATGAATGCCGAGCGTAATCTGAGCTTCTTTACTGTCGGTTATAATCGTATCAGTTTGATAGTTCCGGTATTTGCCGCCCTACCGGCATTCCTCAATAAAACCGTGACGCTGGGTGGTTTGATGCAGATCCGTAGTGCCTTTGGTCAGGTACATGGTGCCCTGAGCTGGTTTATCCGTGTCTACTATTCACTGGTAGAACTGTCAGCCAGTATGCAGCGTCTTAGTCAGTTCCGTGAGGCCATTCGGGAACACCAATATGAACCTGAAGGACAGTCTGAGGGAAGCCAGCTGGAGGTTAAAACCCTCTCCTTCACGACGCCTGCGGGCAGTCCGTTACTGTCTGATGTCGCGTTCTCTTGTGAACCGGGTAGCTGGAATAAGTTGTCCGGTTACAGTGGTCTTGGTAAGTCCACACTGTTACGCACACTGAATGGTCTCTGGCCTTATCACCACGGCAACTGGCAGGCACAAGAAGGCGTGAGCCTGTTATTACCTCAGCAAAGCTACCTCGGACAAGGGACTCTGGCGGAAATTATCTGTTATCCACAATCCCCTATAGATGACCGTGCGTTACTGTCTGAGGTACTGGGCAAAGTGGGTCTGCCTGACTGGTGTAACAGGCTGGATGAGCAGCTTAACTGGGATCGTATTTTCTCTGGTGGTGAACGCCAGCGGCTGGCCTTTGCTCGGGCGCTGATTGCGCGTCCTGATACGCTGTATCTGGATGAAGCTACCAGCAGTCTCGATCATGACTCAGCCCGTCAGCTGCTGTCGTTGATACGTCACGAGCTACCTACGACAACAGTTATCGCTATCACGCACCAAAAAGAGCTGGACGATCTTTTCGTGCAACACTTTGACCTCAGCGTATTTCGTCATGCCTGACGGCGTATAACCAAAAACCCCACGTTTAAACGTGGGGTTTCAGACTGATTTACCTGGCCAAGTATGATTGTTTACCCGGCAGACTATTTCTGACAGTGCGGGCACCAGTAAAAGGGTCGTGAGGATAAGGTGGTTTTTTCTATCATATTCAAACAGCGCTCACAGGGCTCACCGGCGCGATGAAAAACGTGGAAACGAAATAACGCCCCGTGGTGTTTGCTTTCATCCACCGTTCCTCTGGTCTGATAAGAGTTTCGCGGGATATCGAGAATGGCTTGTGCCAGTCGGTCAAGACAGTCATCAGCCAGTGCATCAGCATGATGCCTCGGCGCAATCTCGGCTTCCCAGAGAATTTCTGCCCGTAGATAGTTACCTAATCCCGCCATGAAGCTCTGGTCAAGCAACAACGTCCCGAGTTGCCGTCGACGAAATTTGGGGGACAGAATACGGGTTTTGACTCGCTCAACGGTTAAACTGCTGTCTAAAACATCCGGGCCTACGCGCTTTAAAAAGGGCTGCTGGTCTAGCTGTGATTGTTCAAGTATTTCAATATCGGAAGCACTGTAGAGCAGTATTGCTTTATCTGCCGTCTCAAGCCTCACCCGTAAAACCCGGGAACTGACCGGCCAGTCGCCAGCATCAACAATACGCCAGACGCCATACAATTGGTTATGGGTATACAGAGTTAAGCCATTGGAAAAATGCGTGAGCATCGCTTTACCGCGGGTTTCAATGCGCTCAATACATTTTCCTGTCAGCATCTCTTCAAAGGGTTTTAATGTTTCATAGGCAAACCAAACACGGGTTAGCGGATGACTGGCGACCGCCTGCTCAAGATTATCCGCCGCCCGGCGTATTTCAGGACCTTCAGGCATCGTACTCTCCTGGTCAATTATTTTTAAACTGTTCTCACCCAGTGGGGAAGTCTGACAGGGACGCTTTCCCCACCTCGATAACCTGGGTCAGGTTAAGCTGGGTTAGGAATATCAATAAAGGTCACATCCAGATCCGTTTCCGTTGTCAGCCAGTCACTTAATGCCTGAATACCCCCGCGCTCGGTGGCATGATGCCCTGCGGCATAAAAATGTATGCCTTGTTCACGAGCGGAATGAATCGTTTGTTCAGACACTTCACCCGTAATGAAGGCATCAACCCCAAAACGGGCGGCATTATCGATAAATCCTTGCCCGCCTCCGGTACACCAGGCAACTCGACGAATTTCATCTGGCCCGGTATCTCCGCACCACAAAGGGGTACGACCTAAACGCAACTCAAGCCAGGAAGCCAGCTCAACACCAGATAAGGCTGTCGGGAAGGTACCCCATGGCACCAGCGGGTCAATTTCCCCTTGGGTGTCAATGCCCAGCAAATGTCCAAGCTGGGCGTTATTCCCTAACTGGGCATGCATATCCAGTGGCAGATGCCAGCCATAAAGATTGATATCGTTAGCCAGTAAGGTTTTCAGGCGACGACGTTTCATCCCCCGAATCACCGCCGGTTCGCTTTTCCAGAAATAGCCATGATGAACGATAATCGCATCAGCTTGCTGACGTACGGCTTCATCCAGCAATGCCTGACAAGCAGTCACGCCAGTGATAATTTTGCGGATATCGCTCCGGCCTTCTACCTGCAAACCATTAGGTGCAAAGTCGCTGATAGCACTGCTGTTAAGTTTTTCATTAATCAGACGCTCCAGTTCACTATTTTTCATCACTCTTCTCTTGTTTATTTACGCGCTGCTTCATAGGCCGCGAGTGTAGCAATTCGTGCTTGTTTATGGTCCACAATGGGGCGCGGGTAGTCGAGCGTTTGCCGCCGTTTGTCGGCCCATTCCCAAGGGGTATGAATATCTTTACCCGCTATCAATGCCAGCTCCGGTAACCAGTGACGAATAAATGTTCCGTCACTATCAAAGCGCTGCCCTTGGGTGGTGGGGTTAAAAATACGAAAATACGGCGCAGCATCGGTTCCAGTCGAAGCGGCCCACTGCCAGCCACCATTGTTAGCGGCCAGGTCGCCATCAATCAGTTGCGACATAAAATAACGCTCCCCTTCTCGCCAGTCGATCAGTAAATCTTTTACCAGGAAACTGGCGACGACCATACGCAGGCGATTGTGCATCCAGCCGGTTTCATTGAGCTGTCGCATAGCCGCATCAACAATCGGATAACCGGTTTTACCTTGCTGCCAGGCAAGCAAAGCTTCCGGGTTATGATTCCAGCACACCTTATCCGTCCAGGCAATAAACGGACGGTGACGACATAATCGTGGATAAGCGACCAGCAAATGACGGTAAAATTCTCGCCAGAGAAGCTCATTAAGCCAGACGGCTCCCGCTTCACCGTCTAGCGCGCGTGGCTGCTCTTTCAGTAAGCGATGCAGACACTGGCGAGGAGAGAGCACACCAATTGCCAGCCAGGCAGATAAGGTACTGGTTCCCTTAATTGCCGGAAAGTCTCGCTGTTCGGCATAATCAACCACCGCTGTCTGACAAAAGGTGCGTAGCTGCAAAATAGCCGCTCGCTCTCCGACGGGAAACTGCTCTGGGTCAAAAGACTGGCAGGGATAGTCAAGTTGATAAGGCGTAAACTCAACGGCCTCACCACGGGCTTGCGGAGCCGCAACACATTCCGGTAACTGCTCTTTAAGACGCTTAATAAACGCCCGGCTAAAAGGGGTAAAAACTTTATACATCTCACGATTGCCCGTCACCACACTACCAGGCGGCAACAGTAAGCTATCATCAAATCCCTGGCAGACGACCTGCCCGTCAAGCTCACGCTCAAGCCGGGCATCCCGCTCACGTTCATTGACTTCATATTGATAGTTGTAAAATAACGCGCTGACATCCTGCTGCTGGCAAAACTGTTTAACTTCATCAACGGCAGCAGAGAAGTCTGCTTGCTGCCGGATATGCAGAGTAATACCACGCTCAGCAAGCTGTTCACCTAAGGCATTAAGATGCTGGCCAATAAACTCAGCCTGGCGGGGAGCCATATTATGTTGCTGCCATTGTTCCGGAGTGGCAATAAACAATGCCAGCACCCGCGCATCAGGTGAGCGACATGCAGCAGATAGCGCATAATTGTCGTGCAGACGTAAATCGTTGCGAAACCAAACCAGATGGGTCGTCATAGGGCTCCTGCTTGCCATTACTCTGATTCAGTCATCCCGTGACTTATTGGGGCAACATCATCAGCTGTGATAAAAAACTGTCGTAATATTCTGCCACAGAGAATAGCCGCTGTCTGATAACCGCGCGTCATGGCACTAACGATGGGGATCATTTTGATGGGAAATGCTAAAGGCACGCAAAGCAAACACTCTGCATGCCTTTATATTGAGGGCAATTACGATGTCATACTAAATTGCGGTAAGTCAGGGGATCAGTAAGAATCACCCGCAGCGGCTTCGGCTTGCTCCATCCATACCGGCTTATCGCTGGTTTTCGACCAAACACGGTGTAAATAGCTATAAAAACGTGCTCTGTCTTTCCAGAACAACATTACCGGTAAGGCTGCAATACCGACAGTGACAGCACACAGTCGACGTAACATAACTTGCCAGGCAGGATAAGTTTGGTATAGAGACACAGGAACCTCCTCTCAGTTTACGAACAAGTTTCGCATCGGGTGCAATGGGGCAGATGGTCGGCTGAATAATTTCTTTTTCTTCCAGAAGACTCTCAAATCAAACTTTTTAACAGCGTAAAATGTGATGCATTGCAAAATGCGAAAAATATATACTTGCTATATGCAAAAATAATAACCTAAAAAACACAACATTGCTACTCATCCGACCAGAAAGATCGGATTTATTCTCAGGCTCAGATTATCAACACCTTGTTACGCACCATTCTTGTCAAATCCCTATTCTGTCGACCTACCCTGCCACGCCATTTTTATACTTTTTTTACACTTTGACGCCTGACTTTTACGACATTTTTGCAGACAAAAACCTATTCTCGCGGCACATCCAAAATATACCCGTGGAGGTGGATTGTGAGTATCGCCGTGATAGCTGGCATCGTGCTGGTATTGCTCCTGTTGGTTTATCTGATTTATGCCCTGATTAATGCGGAGGCATTTTAATGGCTGCGTCTGGATTTTTACTGATTGCCAGCTTCCTGCTGGTGCTGTTTATCCTGGCTAAATCGGTCGGTTCTTTACTGGTTCGGCTGATTATGGACGTGCCTGTTCCTGTGGTAAGCAGACTGGAACCGCTATTATGGCGGCTAACTGGCAATAACGCAGAAGAGATGGGCTGGAAACGCTACTTAATCGCGATTCTGACCCTTAACTTTTTGGGGCTGATTCTGCTACTGATTATTCTGATGATGCAGGCTCATCTTCCTCTTAACCCACAACAACTACCCGGGCTGTCCTGGGATCTGGCATTAAATACCGCAGTGAGTTTTGTCACCAATACCAACTGGCAGGCCTATAGCGGTGAAACCACCCTGAGTTATTTCAGCCAGATGGTAGGGCTGAGCGTACAAAACTTTGTCTCCGCCGCCACAGGTATTGCGGTGGTATTTGCCTTAATCCGTGGCTTTGCTCTTCAATCTATGACTACGCTGGGTAACGCCTGGGTCGACTTAACCCGGATTACACTTTATATCCTGCTGCCGATGTCAGTGATTCTTGCTCTGATATTTATCAGTCAGGGTACACCTCAGACGCTCAATGCTTATCAACCCTTTATTTCAATTGAAGGGGTGTCACATCTGTTACCTGTGGGGCCTGTAGCATCACAAGAAGCGATTAAATTACTCGGGACTAACGGCGGTGGATTCTTTAACGCCAACTCGGCTCATCCGTTTGAAAATCCGACAGCACTGAGCAACTTTATCCAGATGCTGGCGATATTCCTGATACCCACAGCGCTGTGTTTTGCTTTTGGCGAAGCCGTGGGTGACCGACGCCAGGGAAGAACTCTACTGTGGGTAATGTCACTTATTTTCGTGGCCTGTGTCGCGGTGGTGATGTGGGCAGAGTTGAACGGCAACCCACACTTTATGCCGCTGGGCGCCAGCAGCAATATCAATATGGAAGGTAAAGAGAGCCGATTCGGTATTCTCGCCACCAGCTTGTATGCGGTGGTCACCACGGCAGCGTCCTGCGGTGCCGTCAACGCCATGCATGACTCCCTGACCGCTCTGGGCGGCATGATCCCTCTGTGGCTGATGCAAATCGGTGAAGTGGTGTTTGGCGGTGTCGGTTCTGGTCTCTACGGCATGCTGCTGTTTGTCCTGCTGGCAGTCTTTATTGCCGGTCTGATGATTGGTCGTACCCCAGAGTATTTGGGCAAAAAAATCGAAGTTCGTGAGATGAAAATGACGGCTCTGGCCATTCTCGTCACTCCAACCCTGGTATTGCTTGCGACCGCTCTGGCGATGATGACTGATGCCGGACGTAGCGGCATCTTTAACCCAGGTATCCATGGTTTTAGCGAAGTACTGTATGCCGTTTCCTCTGCTGCAAATAACAACGGCAGCGCTTTTGCCGGTCTGAGCACCAATACCCCGTTCTGGAATCTTCTGCTCGCTCTGTGCATGTGGATCGGTCGCTTCGGGATCATTATTCCAGTACTGGCGATTGCCGGTTCACTGGTCAGGAAAAAATCCCAGGCCGCCAGTCTCGGTACCTTACCGACCCACGGAGCACTCTTTATCGGTTTATTAACAGGAACCGTATTATTAGTCGGTGCTCTGACCTTTATCCCCGCCCTCGCTTTAGGCCCGGTTGCGGAACACCTTTCTTTGGTTAATGACCTAATAACGAGGCTCCCATGAGTCGCAAACAGCAGGCGCTATTTGAACCGGGTCTGATTCGTCAGGCACTCATTGATTCTGTTAAAAAACTGTCACCTCAGGTGCAGTGGTACAATCCGGTGATGTTTATTGTCTGGGTGGGAAGTGTTATCACCACCCTACTAGCCATTGCAATGCTCAGTGGCAAGCTTACAGGTAGCTGGACATTTACTGCGGCAATTAGCCTCTGGCTGTGGTTTACCGTACTGTTCGCGAACGCAGCTGAAGCTCTGGCTGAAGGGCGTAGTAAAGCCCAGGCGAATAGCCTGAAAGGCGTGAATAAAACGAGCTGGGCACACAAACTCTCATCTCCACAACGAGACGCTCAATCTGAACGTGTTTTAGCCGCAAGCCTGCGTAAAGGGGATATCGTCCTGGTTGAAGCCGGGGATATTATCCCTTGTGATGGTGAGGTCCTCGAAGGAGGAGCCTCGGTAGATGAAAGTGCCATTACGGGTGAGTCAGCACCCGTCATTCGTGAGTCCGGTGGTGATTTTTCTTCTGTCACCGGCGGGACACGCATTCTTTCTGACTGGTTAGTTATTCAATGTAGCGTGAATCCGGGCGAAACCTTCCTCGATCGTATGATTGCTATGGTTGAAGGTGCCAGCCGTCGTAAAACACCTAACGAAATTGCCCTGACCATTCTGTTATCTGCCTTAACGATTATTTTTTTACTGGTGACGGCCACATTATGGCCCTTCTCACAATATGGCGGGACGGCGGTCAGTGTGACTGTACTGGTCGCTCTACTGGTCTGCCTGATCCCTACCACTATCGGCGGATTACTGTCAGCGATTGGCGTAGCTGGAATGAGTCGAATGCTGGCTGCCAATGTGATTGCAACCAGTGGCCGAGCCGTTGAGGCAGCTGGGGACGTTGATGTCTTATTGTTGGATAAAACCGGGACCATCACGCTCGGAAACCGTCAGGCATCTACATTTTTGCCCGCACCGGGTGTCGAGGAGAGAGAGTTGGCCGATGCTGCGCAGCTCTCGTCACTGGCAGATGAAACACCTGAAGGCCGCAGCATTGTGATTCTCGCTAAACAACGCTTTAACTTGCGTGAGCGCGATCTACAGAGTCTGCAAGCAACCTTTGTTCCCTTTACGGCGCAAACACGTATGAGCGGAATTAATATTCAGGACAGGATGATCCGTAAAGGTTCAGTAGATGCTATTCGCCGCCATATTGAAGCCAATAAAGGTCACTTTCCGGCTAAAGTCATGCTTCTGGTCGAGGAAGTTGCCAGCATGGGAAGCACTCCATTGGTGGTTGCGGAAGGGGCTAAAGTTCTCGGTGTCATTGCGCTAAAAGATATCGTAAAAGGCGGCATTAAAGAGCGTTTTGCTCAGTTGCGTCAAATGGGTATCAAAACGGTGATGATCACCGGGGATAACCGTTTAACCGCAGCAGCTATCGCCGCTGAAGCGGGAGTGGATGATTTCCTTGCAGAGGCGACACCAGAAGCCAAACTGGCGCTGATCCGCCAGTATCAGGCTGAAGGCCGCCTGGTGGCGATGACCGGGGATGGTACTAACGATGCCCCTGCTCTGGCTCAGGCAGACGTTGCTGTCGCTATGAACTCAGGGACACAAGCGGCGAAAGAAGCCGGAAATATGGTGGATCTGGACTCTAATCCCACCAAGCTAATTGAGGTAGTACATATCGGGAAACAGATGTTAATGACCCGAGGATCACTGACGACTTTCAGTATTGCTAACGATGTAGCGAAGTATTTTGCCATCATTCCGGCAGCGTTTGCCGCCACTTATCCGCAGCTCAATACGCTCAACATTATGCAATTGCACTCCCCGAATTCAGCCATTCTCAGTGCCGTGATCTTCAATGCGCTGATCATTATTGCGCTTATACCTCTGGCATTAAAAGGGATCCGCTATAAACCGCTGAGTGCCTCCGCCATGTTACGCCGTAATTTATGGGTCTATGGTTTGGGTGGACTGATAGTCCCGTTTATTGGCATCAAACTTATTGATCTGATTCTGACTGTTTCAGACCTGGTTTAAGAGGAGACAGAGATGGCTATTTTACGCCCCGCTTTACTGATATTGATCTTATTAACCCTGATAACCGGGGGAGTTTATCCCCTGGTCACTACAATGCTTGGGCAGTGGTGGTTCAAAGACAAGGCAAATGGATCCTTAATTATCGACAAGGGCCAAGTTCGTGGTTCGCTACTGATCGGTCAAGACTTTACTGCGGCTAAATATTTTCATGGCCGCCCTTCAGCAACCGCAGATAGCCCTTATAATCCACTGGCGTCAGGAGGCAGTAATCTGGCGGCCAGTAATCCTGAACTGGATAAACAGATACAAGAACGAGTAAAGGTATTACGAGCTGCAAACCCACAAGCTAACCCGGCGGTTCCAGTTGAGTTAATTACCGCTTCGGGCAGTGGTCTTGATGGACAGCTTTCACCTCAAGCAATAGCATGGCAGACACCCCGGGTGGCACAGGCAAGAAATTTATCGATTGAGCAGGTCACTCGCCTGGTCGCTGAACATACCACCACTCCATTGGTGAGCTTTATCGGCGTACCTGTGGTCAATATTGTGCAACTCAATATGGCGCTGGATACCCTCCAGGCTCCGTAACCAAGGATTTATATGACCGAAGAACCTCTGCGCCCTGACCCGGATAAACTGCTGGAACAGGTTAGCCGCAAGCCACGTGGAAAACTGAAAATTTTCTTCGGCGCTTGCGCAGGTGTCGGAAAGACATACGCCATGTTGCAAGAAGCTCAGCGATTACGGGCCCAGGGGCTGGATATCCTGGTGGGTGTAGTAGAAACGCACGGTCGCCGGGAGACGGCAGAACAGCTTAACGCGCTGAATATTCTACCTCTAAAACGTATCGTTCATCGTGGGCGGGTAATAGCAGAGTTTGATCTCGATGCCGCCCTCGCCCGCAATCCGGCTCTGATTTTGATGGACGAACTGGCACACAGTAATGCTCCCGGCTCCCGCCACCCTAAACGCTGGCAAGATGTCGAAGAGTTACTGAGTGCTGGAATTGATGTTCTGACGACGGTTAATGTGCAGCATCTGGAGAGTCTGAATGATGTGGTCGGCGGGATAACCGGGATTCAGGTACGGGAAACGGTGCCGGATCCTATTTTTGATGCCGCAGATGAAATCGTTCTTGTCGATCTACCGCCGGACGATCTGCGTCAGCGGTTACATGAAGGTAAAGTCTACCTTTCTGGTCAGGCCGAGCGCGCTATCGAACATTTTTTCCGTAAAGGCAATCTGATTGCTTTACGCGAACTGGCACTCAGACGAACAGCTGACCGGGTTGATGAGCAGATGCGTGCCTGGCGCGAGACCCAGGGCCAGGATAAAGTCTGGCATACACGAGACGCTATTCTGTTATGTATTGGTCATAATGCCGGTAATGAAAAACTGGTCCGTACCGCCGCCCGTCTGGCCGCTAAATTAGGCAGTGTCTGGCACGCGATTTATGTTGAAACACCCAAGCTTCATCGTCTGCCTGAGCATCAGCGTCACAGTATTCTGAGTGCTCTACGACTGGCTCAGGAGCTAGGAGCCGAAACAGCCACCCTGGCAGATCCAAACAAAGAGCAAGCCGTATTGCGTTATGCCCGCGAGCATAATCTTGGCAAAATCATTCTCGGGCGCCATATCACTGGCCGCTGGTGGCATGGCAGTACCTTTGCTGAACGACTGGGAAAATATGCTCCGGACATTGACCTGGTGATTGTCGCTCTCGACGAACATGCCTCATTTTCTCATGCCAGGATCACAGATACTCGCGGAATAGGTGAGAAATGGCGTTTACAGTTGCAGGGCTGCGTGGCCGCCGTGGTGCTATGTGCGTTAATCTCATGGGTTGCTAATCACTGGTTAGGCACTTTTGAAACCGCCAATCTGGTGATGATCTATTTACTCGGTGTCGTCATTATTGCTTTGTTTTATGGGCGCTGGCCCTCAGTGCTGGCGGCAGTGATTAACGTTATTAGTTTTGATCTATTTTTTATTGCCCCGCATGGCACCCTTGCGGTATCAGATATGCAATATCTCCTGACCTTTGGTGTGATGCTAACTGTCGGTCTGGTGATTGGTAATCTGACTGCCGGAGTCCGTTACCAGGCGCGTATTGCACGCTATCGTGAGCAACGCACCCGACATCTGTATGAAATGTCAAAAGCACTGGCAGATGACAGATCCCCTCCAGAGGTAGCGGCGACCAGTGTGCAGTTTATCAACTCCACATTCCGGGCACGTAGCCTGCTGCTGTTACCAGATGAAAACGGTAAACTAAGCCGTATTTCAGCCTTGGGAGAACCCACTCAGTGGGATGACGCTATTGCCCGCTGGAGTTTTGATAAGGGTCAGCCAGCCGGGGCTGGAACCGACACCCTCCCTGCCCTGCCTTATCAAATATTACCCCTTCGTACCACTGAACGGACATTAGGGCTGCTGGTGGTCGAACCCGATAATTTGCGCCAGTTAGTCACTCCAGAACAACAGCGACTGTTGGAAACTTTTACGCTGTTAGTGGCAGCAACGCTCGACAGACTCTTGCTGGCCGCCAGTGAAGAACAAGCCCGTCTGGCCAGCGAACGCGAGCAACTGCGTAACTCATTGCTGGCGGCTCTGTCACATGATTTACGCACGCCACTGACAGTCTTACTGGGTCAGGCCGATATTCTGACAAAAAATCTTAACCATGAGGGTTCAAAATATACCCATCAGGCCAATGATATTCGTCAGCATGTTCTGAATACCACCCGTCTGGTGAATAACTTGCTGGAGATGGCACGTATTCAGTCGGGTGGTTTTAATTTACGTAAAGAGTGGCTGACGCTTGAAGAGGTGATTGGTAGCGCATTGCAGATGTTTGAACCCGCTTCAGGTGGCCGTCATGTCATCCTTGATATGCCAGACCCGCTGATGCTGATTGAAGTCGATGGTCCTTTGTTTGAGCGAGTACTGATTAATTTGCTGGAAAATGCACTCAAATATGCAGGCCCAACAGCACAGACAGGTATCCGCACCGCGGGTAAACCCGGCTCACTACAGCTGGAAGTCTGGGACAATGGTCCTGGAATTCCCCCTGATAAAGAACAGCTCATTTTTGATAAGTTTTCCCGCGGTAATAAAGAGTCAGCTATTCCTGGTGTCGGACTAGGGCTGGCAATTTGTCGGGCCATTGTTGAGCTACACGGTGGTACTATCTCTGCCATACAGCGCCCACAAGGTGGGGCCAGCTTTCAGATAATATTACCCTTATCTCCTGCTCCAGCACTTCCTGATATAGACGAGGTCATGTGATAACCGTTTTAGTGATTGAGGATGAAAAAGAGATCGGACGTTTTCTACGCACTGCGCTGGAAGATGAATCCTTGCGGGTATTTGATGCCGAAACGTTGCAGCGTGGACTTATCGAAGCGGCAACGCGTAAACCTGATGTAGTCATTCTTGATTTAGGTTTACCAGATGGTGATGGTGTTGAATTTATTCGTGATTTTCGCCAGTGGAGTCAGGCACCGATTATTGTTCTGTCTGCTCGCGACAACGAACAGGATAAAATTATCGCTCTCGACGCTGGGGCAGACGATTTTCTCAGTAAACCCTTTGGTATCGGCGAGTTACAGGCACGGCTACGCGTTGCCCTGCGACGCCATGCCAGCCTGGTACAACCCGAGCCGATTTATCATTTTGCCAATATCACGGTTGATCTTGCCTCCCGCCGAATAGTCCGTGGCGAAGATGAAGTTCATCTGACACCGATTGAATTTCGCCTGCTGGCAACTCTGCTGAATAATCAGGGTAAAGTGCTGACCCAGCGCCAGTTACTGAAGCAAGTATGGGGACCAAATGCAGTTGAGCACAGCCACTATCTGCGTATCTATATGGGTCATTTACGTCAAAAACTAGAACAAGACCCTGCCCGTCCGAGTCATTTATTAACCGAGACAGGTATCGGATATCGTTTTGTTTTATAAAATAAAAAACAATATTTTTTGCAGGGAGAAACCGTTATGAGTGCCTGGCTGTTCTACGCACTGTTATCGGCAGCCAGTGCTGCTCTGGTCGCTATTTTTGGCAAAATAGGTTTGCAGCAACTTGATGCTAATACTGCCACCGCTATTCGGGCGATTGTGATGGCTTTATTCCTGGTCGCTGTCGTGGTAGTACAAGGGAAACTGAATCTGGTCGGAACCGTATTTGCAGATAAAAAAGCATTACTGTTTATCATATTAAGTGGTGTCGCCGGAGCCCTGTCCTGGCTGTTCTATTTTATGGCAATTAAAAGTGGTGAAATTTCTAAAGTCGCTCCGATCGATAAACTGAGTGTGGTCTTTGCAGTGGTGCTGGCGGTTATTCTGTTTGGCGAAAAAGTATCGCTGATTGCCGGAATAGGTATTGCACTGATTACCGGTGGTGCGTTAATGGTTGCTTTAGGATAACACTCTCTTTTATAGCAACGAAAAAGACCGCACAAGGATCCGTAATCTCTCAATGATTACGGATTTTTTTATGCTTCTCAGCCTGGCCCTCGATATTGGCCACAAATTGACTCCTCACAAGTTCTCGGCTCTTGCTGATTTGCGTTCTCCCGAACTCATTGATGAGTGCCTGACAGATACGAGGATTGTCACATTACGAAAGCGTCGGCTAAGGTCAGATAGTAACCGTGGGCATCTCAGGAGAGAATTGACTGACCTACAGACCCAGGTCTGACAATCCCGGATGATCATCCGGACGACGACCCAGTGGCCAGTGGAACTTGCGTTCGCTTTCCTTGACAGGCATATCGTTGATGCACGCGAAGCGGCGCTGCATCAGACCATCTTCTCCAAACTCCCAGTTTTCATTGCCGTAAGAGCGGAACCAGTTACCAGAGTCATCATGCCATTCATAAGCGTAGCGAACGGCAATACGATTTCCGCCAAACGCCCATAGTTCTTTAATAAGGCGATACTCGAGTTCTTTTTTCCACTTACGTTCGAGAAAACCTCTGGCTTCTTCACGGTTATTAGCAAACTCCGCACGGTTACGCCATTTGGTATCCAGTGAGTACGCGAGTGCTACTTTTTTAGCATCGCGACTGTTCCAGCCATCTTCAGCCAGCCTGACTTTCTCAATCGCAGATTCACGAGTGAAGGGAGGAAGTGGCGGACGAACTTGTAAGTCAGACATGGTGGTGCCTCCGGTTAAACTGGATATTTGAGTTAGTCATTTATTTGTGTGGCTCAGGCCTCTAATGCGAAGCCTGTTTCAGTAACAGTTGAGCAATATTTCTAGCATCATCGGCGGCGCTGTAATCACCCATTACACGTGACATAGTGATGGCACCTTCAACCAGTATGAGTAACTGCCTTGCAAGAGATGATGGCTGCTCTGTATTCAGCTTTTCGGTAAGCTCTGAGATATAATCCAGTAGTTTCTGTTTATGTAACTTGGCGATATGACGAATAGGATCTGCCGAGTTACCCACTTCGCCCGCCGTGTTGATAAACGCACATCCACGGTACCCTTCAGACTCAAACCAGTCTTTAAGCACGGTGAATATATTGAGGATGCGATCTTGCGGAGTATCCGCTTTGTCGCATTCCCCCCTGAACCATTCCATCCAGCGTATATCACGTGCATTCAGGGCTGCTGCTGCAACCTCATCTTTATTCGTGAAGTAACGATAAATCGTTTTCCTGGCTACACCTGAAGTCTTTACCAGAAGGTCCATACCGGTGGCATGAATACCGTTCTGATAAATGAGTTGCTCGGCAGTGGCGAGGATTTTTTCTCGTGTATTAGTTGTCTCTTTGTTCATAAAATAATGGTAGAACGATCGTTCTCCTCAATCAAGTGTTAGATAAAAAATCTTTTGATTTTAGGTTGAGGATATCCATAAAAATGAATCTGGTTTTATGCCGATTAAGCCGTACAGGTAGTAAATGCCAGGCTGTATGATGCTGGATGAAGCAAGAGAGGATAGTGGAAAATATAATTCCGATGGCCTCGGGGTGGGTTCTGCTGGAGAGAAGAGCACGGCACTAGCCAGAACGGTAAAAAAGAGGCCGCAACGTTATACGTTGCGGCCTCTTTTAAGTGCTTAACTGACAAGCATTACGCTCTCAGGCACCTTTTTTTGCAAATATTATTGCTTACTGTGCGTTTTTTAGCACTTCGCTAACAATATCAACGGCTTCTTTTTCAATCTGCTGACGGTGCTCAGCACCGAGGAAACTTTCACAGTAGATTTTGTAGGCTTCTTCAGTGCCAGATGGACGCGCTGCAAACCAGCCATTTTTCGTCATCACTTTCAGGCCACCAATCGAGGCACCATTACCAGGAGCCGCTGTCAGACGGGCGGTAATAGGATCACCTGCCAGCATATCAGCACTGACCATCTCTGGTGACAGTTTAGACAAGGCAGATTTCTGTGCCAGAGTCGCTGGAGCCTGCAGACGGTTATAGCTCGGTGAACCAAAGCGTTCAGCCAGTTCATCATAGTGCTGCTGTGGGTTTTTACCGGTCACTGCAGTAATTTCCGCCGCCAGTAGGCACATAATGATACCGTCTTTATCGGTCGACCATGGCGTACCGTCAAAACGCAGGAAAGAAGCCCCTGCACTTTCTTCGCCACCAAAACCAAAACTGCCGTCAAACAGACCATCAACAAACCATTTGAACCCAACGGGTACTTCCACCAGCTTACGGCCCAGTTCATTGACAACCCGGTCAATCATGGCAGAAGAGACCAGCGTTTTACCGACTGCCACATCAGCGCCCCACTGTGGACGATGCTGGAACAGATAGTTAATCGCTACCGCCAGATAATGGTTTGGGTTCATCAGCCCCGCAGGGGTAACAATACCATGACGGTCATAATCAGGGTCATTAGCAAAAGCCAGATCAAACTTATCACGCAGCGCCAGTAAACCGGCCATTGCACACTCAGAGGAGCAATCCATACGAATCGCGCCGTCTTTATCCAGGTGCATAAAGCGGAACGTCTGATCAACGTGATCGTTAACCAGAGTTAAGTTCAGGTTATAGTGACTGGCAATACGCTTCCAGTACTCAATACCTGAACCGCCAAGTGGATCGACTCCCAGTGTTAAACCGGCTTTTTGAATAGCGGCCATATCGATAATATCGACCAGACCTTCAATAAAGGGTTGTACCAAGTCTTGCTCTTGCACATAGCCACTGACCAAAGCTTCATCCAGAGACAGACGTTTTACGCCTTCCAGATTTTGTGCTAACAGTTGATTAGCACGCTTTTCGATCACACTGGTGACATTCGTATCAGCAGGTCCGCCGTTCGGTGGGTTGTATTTAATGCCGCCATCATCAGGCGGATTATGCGAAGGCGTAATGACAATGCCGTCAGCCAGTACAGAAGAGTGTTTGTTATGTTCAAGAATGGCACGCGAGATAGCAGGCGTCGGCGTAAAACCATTATCTTCCTGCACAACGACTGTAACGCCATTTGCTGTCAGAACTTCCAGCACCGAGATAAATGCAGGTTCAGACAAAGCATGGGTGTCTTTGCCGACATAACAAGGTCCGGTAATCCCGTTTTTAGCCCGCTCTTCGGCAATCGCCTGAGCAATAGCCAGAATGTGTGACTCATTGAAACTGTGACGCAGTGAACCACCGCGGTGGCCTGAAGTACCAAACTTCACTTGCTGTTCGGCATTACTGACATCTGGCTTCAGCACATAATATTGCGCTGTAAGTTGGGCAACGTTAATCAAATCACTCTGTTGTGCAGGTTGACCCGCACGCTTGTGGTTAGCCATTGACTCTT
>Ga0302347_1001390_pt1 | contig 29349 bp, 24 predicted proteins | sample PhyWR1_FD_202178 | JGI IMG/M metagenome (GOLD analysis project Ga0302347, IMG submission 202178) | Leaf surface microbial communities from wheat plants in UC Gill Tract Community Farm, Albany, California, United States - DLSL W.R1 (v2)... | ecosystem: Host-associated > Plants > Phyllosphere >...
GGCGCGTCCGCACAAACCGTGCAGGACACCGTGGTGCAGGTGATCGAGCAACAGCTCAACGGTATCGACAACCTGCGGTATGTGTCCTCGGACAGTAACTCCGACGGCAGCATGACCATCACCGTAACGTTCAACCAGGGAACCAACCCCGACATCGCCCAGGTGCAGGTGCAGAACAAGCTGAACCTGGCCACCCCGCTGCTGCCGCAAGAAGTGCAGCAACAGGGTATCCGCGTGACCAAGTCGGTGAAGAACTTCCTGATGGTGATCGGTCTGGTGTCCGAAGACGGCAGCATGACCAAGGACGACCTGTCCAACTACATCGTGTCCAACATCCAGGACCCGATCTCGCGGACAGCCGGCGTGGGTGACTTCCAGGTGTTCGGTTCCCAGTACGCCATGCGTATCTGGCTCGACCCGGCCAAGCTGAACAACTACCAGCTGACCCCGGTCGACGTCAGCACCGCCATCGCCGCACAGAACGTACAGGTGGCCACCGGCCAATTGGGCGGCCTGCCTGCCCTGCCCGGCACCCAGCTGAACGCCACCATCATTGGCAAGACACGCCTGCAGACCGCCGAGCAGTTCGGCAACATCCTGATGAAGGTCAACACCGACGGCTCCCAGGTTCGCCTCAAGGACGTCGCGCGCATCGAGCTGGGCGGCCAGACCTACAGCATCAGCGCGCAGTTCAACGGCAAGCCGGCGTCCGGTATGGCGATCAAACTGGCATCCGGCGCCAACGCCCTGGATACCGCCAAGGCTATCCGCGCCACCGTGGCGTCGCTGGAACCGTTCTTCCCGCCTGGCATGAAGGCGGTGGTGCCGTATGACACCACCCCAGTGGTGACCGAATCGATCTCCGGTGTAGTGCACACCCTGGTCGAAGCGATCGTGCTGGTGTTCCTGGTGATGTTCCTGTTCCTGCAAAACTTCCGCGCCACCATCATCACCACCATGACCGTACCGGTGGTATTGCTGGGGACGTTCGGCATCCTGGCGGCGTTCGGTTTCACCATCAACACCCTGACCATGTTCGGCATGATCCTGGCCATCGGCCTGCTGGTGGACGACGCCATCGTGGTGGTAGAAAACGTCGAGCGGGTGATGGCCGAGGAACACCTGTCGCCTAAAGAAGCGACGGTCAAATCCATGACTCAGATCCAGGGCGCCCTGGTAGGTATTGCCCTGGTACTGTCGGCGGTACTGTTGCCGATGGCGTTCTTCGGTGGTTCCACCGGGGTGATCTACAAACAGTTCTCCATCACCATCGTTTCGGCCATGGCGCTGTCGGTACTGGTTGCCCTGATCTTCACCCCGGCGCTGTGCGCCACCATGCTCAAGCCGATCGATCCCGAGAAGCACGGCCAACCCAAGCGTGGTTTCTTCGGCTGGTTCAACCGCACCTTCGACCGTAGCGTAGTGAGCTACGAGCGCGGCGTGGGCAACATGATCAAGCACAAGATCCCGGCGTTCCTGGTGTACCTGCTGATCTTCGCCGGCATGATCTGGCTGTTCATGCGCATCCCGGCGGCGTTCCTGCCCGACGAAGACCAGGGCGTGATCTTTGCCCAGGTGCAAACACCGGTCGGTTCCACCGCTGAACGCACGCAGAAAGTCATCGACGACATGCGTATCTTCCTGCTCAACGATAAAGAAGGTGAGCCGGGCGAAGGCAAAGGCGTCAAATCGGTGTTTACCGTGAACGGCTTCAACTTCGCCGGTCGTGGCCAAAGCTCCGGCCTGGCGTTCGTGATGCTCAAGCCGTGGGACGAGCGTGATGCGTCCACCTCGGTGTTCGAGATCGCCAAGCGCGCCCAGGGTTACTTCATGCAGACGTTCCAGGACGCCATGGTATTCGCCATCGTGCCGCCGTCGGTACTGGAATTGGGCAACGCCACCGGTTTCGACGTGTTCCTGCAAGACCAGGGCGGTGTCGGTCACGACAAGTTGATGGCCGCGCGCAACCAGTTCCTGGGTATGGCGGCACAAAGCAAGATCCTGGCCGGTGTGCGCCCTAACGGCGTGAACGATGAGCCGCAATACGAACTCACCGTTGACGACGAGAAGGCCAGCGCCCAGGGCATCTCCCTATCCAACATCAACCAGACCCTGGCGATTGCCCTGGGTGGCAGCTACGTCAACGACTTCATCGACCGTGGTCGCGTGAAGAAAGTGTACGTGCAAGGTGAAGCCGCCAGCCGCATGTCTCCAGAAGACCTGAACAAGTGGTACGTGCGCAGCGACTCCGGGAAGATGGTGCCGTTGTCGGCCATCGCCACCGGCAAGTGGATCTACGGTTCGCCGAAGCTCTCGCGTTACAACGGCGTGGCCGCGATGGAAATCCTCGGCACCCCGGCACCGGGTTACAGCACCGGTGAAGCAATGGCCGAAGTGGAACGCATCGCCAAGCAACTGCCGGCGGGCGTGGGCTATGCCTGGACGGGTCTGTCGTACGAAGAACGCTTGTCCGGTTCCCAGGCACCGGCGTTGTATGCGCTGTCGCTGCTGGTGGTGTTCCTGTGCCTGGCGGCACTGTACGAGAGCTGGTCGATCCCGATTGCGGTGGTGTTGGTAGTACCGCTGGGCGTGGTGGGTGCGTTGATCGCCACCAGCATGCGCGGGCTGTCCAACGACGTGTTCTTCCAGGTGGGCCTGTTGGTCACGGTGGGTCTGGCGGCGAAAAACGCCATCCTTATCGTGGAGTTCGCCAAAGAGCTTCACGAACAGGGTAAAGGCATCGTCGAGTCGGCTATCGAAGCGTCTCGCATGCGTCTGCGGCCGATCATCATGACCTCCATGGCGTTCATCCTCGGCGTACTGCCCCTGGCGATCTCCTCGGGCGCCGGTTCAGGCAGCCAGCACGCCATCGGTACCGGCGTCATTGGCGGCATGATCACCGCCACTGTCCTGGCGATCTTCTGGGTGCCGCTGTTCTTCGCTACCGTGTCGGCCATCGGCAACCGCAAAGAACCCGAAACCAAGCAAACTTCTAACGAGGCTGGCCAATGAGCAAGTCGCTACTTTCCCTAGCCGTCACAGCCTTCGTGCTCAGTGGCTGCTCGCTGATCCCTGACTACCAGCGCCCCGACGCGCCGGTAGCAGCGCAGTACCCGCAGGGGCCGGCGTATTCGTCGGCCCAGGCGCCGGGTCAGGCTGCCGCCGAGCAAGGCTGGAAGCAGTTTTTCCATGACCCTGCCCTGCAACAGCTGATCCAGACCGCACTGGTGAACAACCGCGACCTGCGTGTCGCGGCCCTGAACATCGATGCCTACGCTGCGCAGTACAACATCCAGCGCGCCGACCTGTTCCCGGCCGTTTCGGCCACGGGCAGCGGTGAGCGCTCGCGCACCCCGGCTCGCCTGTCGCAGACCGGCGAATCGAGGATCGCCAGCCAGTACTCGGTCGGTCTTGGGATCAGCTCCTACGAGCTGGACCTGTTCGGTCGCGTGCGTAGCCTGAGTGAAGAAGCCCTGCAAAAGTACTTCGCCACCGAAGAAGCGCGGCGCAGCACCCAGATCAGCCTGGTGGCCAGTGTGGCCAACGCCTACCTGACCTGGCAGGCCGACAAGGAACTGCTCAAGCTGACCCAGGACACCCTCGCTGCGTTCGAGCAGAGCTACAAGCTGACTTCGCGTAGCAACGAAGTCGGCGTGGCCTCGGCCCTCGACCTCAGCCAGGCGCGCACCTCGGTGGAAAACGCCCGGGTGTCACTGGCCCGCTACACTCGCCAGGTGGCCCAGGACGAAAACAACCTGACCCTGCTGCTGGGCACCGGCCTGCCGGCCAATCTGGCCAGCCAGCCGCTGTCGGATGACCTGCTCAGCGAAGTGCCGGCCGGCTTGCCGTCGGACCTGCTGCAACGTCGCCCCGACATTGTGCAGGCCGAGTACAACCTCAAGGCCGCCAACGCCAATATCGGCGCAGCCCGTGCAGCGTTCTTCCCAAGCATCAGCCTGACCGCCAGCGCCGGCACCGCCAGCCCGAACCTGGGCGGCTTGTTCAAAGGCGGCTCGGGCACCTGGTCGTTCGCGCCGCAGATCAACATCCCGATCTTCAACGCCGGCAGCCTGCGCGCCAGCCTGGACTACTCGAAGATCCAGAAAGAGATCAACGTGGCGAACTACGAGAAGGCGATTCAGACCGGCTTCCAGGAAGTCTCCGACGGCCTTGCCGCGCGGGCGACCTACAAGCAGCAACTGGAAGCCCAACGCGGTTTCGTCGAGGCCAACCAGGATTACTACCGCCTGGCCGAGCGTCGCTACCGCATCGGTGTGGACAGCAACCTGACGTTCCTCGATGCCCAGCGCCAGCTGTTCAGCGCGCAACAATCGCTGATCACCGACCGCCTCGCGCAGTTGACCAGCGAGGTCAACCTGTACAAGGCCCTCGGCGGTGGCTGGAACGAGCAGACTGCGAAGAATGAACCGCTGAAAGAAGAAGCGCCGGCGTTCAAGGCGTTCTGATAACGCCGTCGTCAAGAAAAACGCCTCCCTGACAGGAGGCGTTTTTTTATGTGCGTTTATCTCAGTGTCTCCCCGGACGTTAAGATCTCTCCTATATCTTTTCCGAAGCTCATGAGTTTTCCTCCCTCGCGTGCTTCAACATCTACTGTGACCACCACAAAACTACGCCCTGAAAAACCCGTGTTCTACTGTCAACCCTGACAGTAGACACCCCAGCGGTGAAACGTAAGGTTGAAAGGTTGAGCAGCCCGTTCGCGACGGCAAATACCGCCAGCCCGCTCGGGTCAGCGGCCACCGTCTTGCTTTGCGTTCAACCTTTCGGGAAAATTGGTTACAGATTCTTACAGACCACAGAGGGAGCTTGTCGTAATGATCGTAGGAATCGACCTGGGGACGACCAACAGTCTCGCAGCGGTCTGGCGCGGTGACGCCGCCGAATTGGTGCCCAATGCCCTTGGCCAATTGCTCACCCCGAGCGTAGTCGGGCTGGATGATCAGGGGCGCGTGCTGGTCGGCCAGGCCGCCAAGGAGCGCCTGCACACTCACCCGCACCTGACTACGTCGCTGTTCAAGCGCTACATGGGCAGCGCCACCGAAGTGCGCCTGGGCGACCGTTCGTTCCGCCCGGAAGAACTCTCGGCACTGGTGCTCAAAAGCCTGAAAGAAGACATCGAGCGCACCTACGGCCACACCGTCACCGAAGCCGTGATCAGCGTGCCCGCGTACTTCAGCGACGGCCAACGCAAAGCCACGCGCATTGCCGGTGAGCTGGCCGGACTCAACGTTGAAAAACTGATCAACGAACCCACCGCCGCCGCCCTCGCCTACGGCCTGCATCAACGCGACAAAGAAACCTCGTTCCTGGTGTTCGACCTCGGTGGCGGCACGTTTGACGTGTCGATCATCGAACTGTTCGAAGGGGTCATGGAAGTGCGCGCCAGCGCCGGCGACAATTTCTTGGGCGGCGAAGATTTCGACACGCTGCTGCTGGAGCATTTCGTCGACAGCCAGCGCAACGCCCAAGGCTTTCCGCCCACCAGCAGCGTGCTGCACGCCTTGCGCCGCGAGGCCGAACGCGTACGCAAGGCATTGGGCCAAGATGACAGCGCCGACTTCACCCTGCGCGTCGATGGCCAGCAGTGGGTAAAAACCATCACTCAAGCGGAGCTGGCCAAGCTCTACACGCCGCTGTTGGAGCGCCTGCGCGCGCCAATCGAGCGCGCCCTGCGCGATGCGCGCATTCGTGTCAGTGACCTGGATGAAATCCTGCTGGTGGGCGGCACCACGCGCATGCCGCTGGTGCGCAAACTCGCCGCTGGGTTGTTCGGGCGTTTTCCCTCCATCAGCCTCGACCCCGACCAAGTGGTGGCCCACGGTGCCGCAATCCAGGCCGCGCTCAAAGCGCGTTCCGCCGCGCTGGAAGAAGTGGTGCTGACCGACGTGTGCCCCTACACCCTGGGCATCGAAACCTCGAACCAATACGGCGGCCATATCGAAAGCGGCCACTACCTGCCCCTGATCGAACGCAACAGCAGCGTGCCGGTGAGCCGGGTCAAAAGTGTGGTCACCCTGCACGATGACCAGAGCCGCGTGCTGCTGAAGATCTATCAAGGCGAAAGCCGCTTGGTGAAAGACAACATCGAACTGGGCCAACTGGAAATCGCCGTGCCCAAGCGCAAAGCCGGTGAAGTCTCCCTGGACGTACGCTTTACCTACGACAACAACGGCCTGCTGGAAGCCCAGGTGAATATCCCGCTGACCGGCGAGCAACATTCCCTGGTGATCGAAAACAACCCAGGTGTGCTCAGCCCGCAGGAAATCCAGCAACGCCTGCAAGCCCTGGCGCTACTGAAGATTCATCCGCGTGACCAGCAGGTCAACACCGTTCTGACCGCGCGCCTTGAACGGCTCTATCAGGAAAGCCTGGGTGAGCTGCGCGAACAACTCGGGCATTGGGCCGCTCAGTTCCAGCAGGTGCTCGACACCCAGGACGAACGCCGCATCCGCGAAGCCCGCAGCGAACTGACCCGGCAACTGGAGCAGCTCGATAACGGCTTTTGGCGCTGAGGAAAGATCACATGGATTGTTGGACCGTACTGCAGCTGCCGGAAGATGCCGACGAGCGCACCATCAAACGCAGCTATGCGCGGCTGCTCAAAAGCTGCCGCCCGGATGAAGACGCCGCCGGCTTCCAGCGCCTGCGCGAGGCCTATGAAGAAGCGCTGAGCGAAGCGCGCTGGCGCATGGACAACGCCGAGGCAGTGGCCGTCGAGGCACCGCTGGCCGAAGCGGCCCCCGACAACCTCAGCGATCTGGCCGAACTGATGGACGTGCGCCCCCTCAGCCCGGCGCCGTTCGACGCCCCCGCGCCAGACCCTGCCGAAGCGCTGATCTGCGGCCTCAATGCCCATAACCTCAATGAACGCTGGGCGCAGGCTCGGCAACAGGGTTGCGCCGACGCGTTCCAGGCCGGCCTGTTGCGCCATTGTTTCAATGCCCCCGGCGAACGCAGCGCCATCGCCCAATGGGCCGCGCAGCACCTGGAATGGCTGACGCCGTGGCAGCAGGTAGCGATGACCCCTTGGCAATACGAGGCGCTGACCGGCGAACTGTTGCAGGACTATCGCCGCACCTTGCAAGAACTGCTGGAGCAACAGGCCGAACGCGAGTTCATCAGCCAATTGACCCAGTACAACAGCCAAGCCTGGTTACAGGTATTCGACTTGCAGCAGCAGTGGCAACGCATCGTTCTGCAATTGCTGCATGACACCCAATGGAGCGTGCCGCTGTTCGAACGGGTGTGCCAGACATTTGGTTGGGACGATCAGAAAGGGGTGTACCCGGAACCGGCGTGGATGTGGCGCCAGTTGGTGTCGCGTTGTGAGCAGGAGAGTTTCTTCACTCATCTGCAAGAAAAAGCCCAGGACACCCGACGCAACTCCGCCGACGCTCTGGCCGCGCGCTTATTGCTGACGCCGATGTCCACCACTCAACAAAAACGCATCATCGACACCTTCGGCGAAAACGAATGGAACGCCTGCCAGCACCTGGCCGAGACCCTGACCTGGCGTTATCCGCAACTGATCGAGCGGCTGCCTCAGCCTGACCTGTTCTTCTGGCGCAAATTCGTGCCACGGCCGATCTACACCCAAGTGTTTATCCGGTTGTGGGCCGTGTTCGCCCTGGGTATCGGCCTGAGCATCGCCCACTCCAAGCCCGACAAGCTGGGCTTGATGTCGGTGTCGATCTTTATGTTCATGGCACTGGTGCCGGCCGGTATCGGTTTTCGCGTCACGCAGTTTTGGGCCGGGATGAGTTCGACCTACAGAGTGCTGGACTTGTGGCTGAGCCAGCGCTTGATCCCCAAGCGACTCAACCCCAACGACTATTGGCTGGTGATCCGCCACGGCGTGCCGCAAGCGATCATGCTGGTGGCCTGCGCCTTGATGCTCGGCGTCCTCGGCGCGTTCACCTATGCCGGCATGGTGTTGATCAACCTGTTGCACAAAAAACGCATCGGTCATATGAGCCAACGCTTCAGCGAAGGCTACCCGTGGCTCAACGGCCTGCATTGGGCGTTCTGGAGCCCATGGCAAGCGGTGTTCCTGGTGGTGATGGTGACCGTGATCATCGCGGCCCAGCATTACCTGCCGGCGTTCCCCTGGACCCACATCGATCTGCCCAAACGCTGAGCCTGCCGGGCCTGAGCGCCCGGCAACTTGCGTTCGATCATCGCCCACAACCCGCCCTCCCCCGATTGAACCGCCCACGCACCGCCGCGCACCATGGCCGCCACCTGCATAACCCCAATAACAACAGGTTCGATACCATGAGCACTTTCCACCCGCGCCGGCTGTTGCTGGCCACCGCTGTCGCCAGTCTTGCTTTGCCTGCCGTCGCCGAAGACCACGGTTTTATCGAAGACGCCAGCGCCAACCTCAACCTGCGTAATTTCTTCTTCAACCGTAACTTCACCAACCCGAGCAAAACCCAGGGTGGCGCCCAGGAGTGGACGCAGAGTTTTATCCTCGACGCCAAATCCGGTTTCACTCAGGGCACGGTGGGGTTCGGCGTGGATGTCCTGGGGCTGTATTCGCTCAAGCTCGACGGCGGACGCGGCACCGGCGGCACCCAGCTGTTGCCGTTGGATCACGACGGCCGCCCGGCGGATGACTTCGGGCGTTTGGGCGTGGCGTTCAAAGCACGGCTGTCCAAGACCGAGCTGAAGGTGGGCGAGTGGATGCCGGTGCTGCCGATCCTGCGCGCCGACGATGGCCGCTCCCTGCCGCAAACCTTGCGCGGTGGGCAGATAACATCCAAGGAAATCGAGGGCCTGACCCTCTACGGCGGCCAATTCCGCGCTAACAGCCCGCGCGACGACAGCAGTCTGTCGGACATGTCGATGGTGGGCAAAACGGCCTTTACCTCGGACCGCTTCAACTTCCAAGGCGCCGAATACATATTCAACGACAAGCGCACCCAGATCGGCCTGTGGAACGCTCAACTCAAGGACATTTACCGCCAACAGTTCGTCAACCTGATCCACAGCCAGCCCGTGGGCGACTGGACCTTGGGCGCTAACCTCGGGTTCTTCTATGGCAAAGAAGACGGCAGCGCCCGCGCGGGCGAGTTGGACAATAAAACCTGGTCCGGCCTGCTCTCGGCCAAATACGGCGGCAACACGTTCTACGTGGGCCTGCAAAAGCTCAGCGGCGACAGCGCGTGGATGCGCGTCAACGGCACCAGCGGCGGTACCTTGGCCAACGACAGCTACAACTCAAGCTACGACAATGCCCAGGAGAAATCCTGGCAAGTGCGCCACGACTACAACTTCGCCGCCCTCGGCGTGCCGGGCCTGACCCTGATGAACCGCTATATCAGCGGCAGCAATGTGCACAGCGGCATCGTCACCGATGGCAAGGAATGGGGGCGCGAAAGCGAAGTGGGCTACACCGTGCAAAGCGGCGCGGCGAAGAACCTGACGGTTCGCTGGCGCAATTCCAGCATGCGCCGCGACTACAGCAACAACGAGTTCGATGAAAACCGGCTGATCGTCAGTTACCCGATCAGTCTGCTGTAAACCGGCGCGGCACTTGCTGTATGGTGCGCGCCTGCCGCTGCTGATCCGCCCAGCAGCGGCCTCTTTGCCGAGCCCGTGCCCACCATGAAACCCTTTGCTTTCGCCGCTGCCGTGCTTGCCCTGGCCTTGAGCCTCGGCGGCTGCATCAGCGCGCCAATCGCCTTGACGCCCCAGACCGAACAACGCCTGCAAGCCCAGGCGCCAATCCGCTTTCTGTTGACCTTCGATGACGGTCCCAGTGCTTCGGGCTATAACAACCCGACCCGCTCGGTGATCGCCGACCTGGCACACAACCCGGTGCTGCCGGGCATCAAGGCGGTGTTCTTCTTACAGACCGAATCCGCGCGCGCAGGCGGCAGTTCGCGGGGTCGCAAGACCATGGAACGCGAGTACGCCGGCGGGCATGTGCTGGCGTTTCACACCGCCACCACCTTCCACACCAATCACCGCTGGCTCAACGATGCCGAACTGGAACGCACCCTCACCCAGGGTGCGGCCGATATCGCCGCCATCACCGGCGCACCGCCGCGCCTGGTGCGCCCGCCGTTCTGGAACTATGACCGCCGCACCTTTGCCGCCTATCAACGCCACGGTATGCAGGTACTGCTTACGGACCTGAGCGCCAATGACGGCAAGATCTGGGGTTTCAATGCCAGCCCACGCCGACGCGCCAATCTGTATCGGCAACTGTCGGTGGTGCGCGAGCGCATCGCCCTCAGCGAATTGCCCACGGTGGACGGCGTGATCCCGGTGGTGGTGACCTTCCACGACATCAACCGCTACACCGCGCGGCACCTGCAGGAGTACTTGCAGATCCTGTTGGACAGCGCCCGCATCAACGGCATGAAAACCGCCGCAGAACCTTTCTACACCGACCACCCAGCACTGGAACGCGCCGCCCTGGCCCGTACGGTCAAGGACGTGAATGACACCGTACACCTGCCGGGCGTGTGGAATTGGGTGTGGGATGCGGACTCGCACTAAAACCAAAGCCGAGTGGCATTAATAAACATCGCGAAAAGCAATCGAGGAGACCCCACGCGGAACGGGACTTATGTGCAAACCAACTGATAAGGCACATCCGTTAACAACCCCGAGCCTTCAGTATGACTATTTCCGCAAGCACATCTCACCCGACGACCTACTCCGGCCATTCATCAACGACGCCGCCAGAGCCGTCCGTTGAGATCAAGTACAAACGCCCTGACTCCGATGCATTCACCGCCGCCTCCCGGCCTTCTCCGGCTGGCAGAATCGGAGAAAAAAACTACATCAACAACGAAGTTTTGTTCCAAGACAAGAACGTCAAAATCTCCCAGGATTTCGAATTCGCAGCGACAAAAAAAGGCGACGTAAGCTTGATATCCACCCAGATCGTGCTGGAAACCGGCAACCGCGCAGACAACATCCACATCACCAAGGGCACCGAAGGAAAGTTGCTCGTCACCGTCAACGCAAAGGCCTACACCCTCCAGTTACACGCGCGCCCCGACCTGGGGCAGTTCCAACCCCTGCATATCAAAACCCACGGCGGCAACGACTCTGTAGTGATTGCCCCCGACGTCACTACCCCCCTCATCCGCATCGACCTGGGCGCCGGTAACGATTACGCCCATGCCGGTGGCGCCACTACTCAGATCAGGGGTGGCGCAGGAGACGACTATATCGTCATGGGCAGTGGGCGCGGCGCGGCCTCGGGCGAGGACGGCAACGACCTGTTGGTCGCGGGCAGCGGTAGCACTGCACTGTATGGCGGTAATGGCAACGATAGGATGTATGCCGTAACGCCTCTCGCCAAAGGCATGGTGCATATGGACGGCGGAAACGGTGACGACACAATGGTCGCTAGAAAGCGCCACGCCGTGATGCACGGTGGCGGTGGTAACAACCTGATGGTCAGCCACGACAGCGCGGTCATCTACACCGGCCGTGGTAGCAACAGGGTCAGGTCCTACCACGACAATACGACGATCTACGCCAAGCCCTCAGACAACGTGGTTAGCTCGCTCAACTCACGCCGGATCGATGTAGAGCCCAGTAACGCCGGAAAAAAAGCCTTTCGAGTAGAGGGCTCTGCCGAGTTCAAACAAAACTTCGAGGACAATCTGGAGCTGTTGCGAATGTCGCCGACCGGCCAAGGCGTGTTGCAGAAGGCCGACGAACTGGCCGAGCAAAACAACGCCCCCATTACCCTCCGTGAATTAAGCGCCCGCGATGACATGCTGTACGGTTTCAACAACACATCCATTGAACAACACCTTGAAGCGGGAGGTGACTTGGACTCGCTCACGCTTTCACAGCGAGGTTTCATCGTTGACGGTCAGCCGGGAGCAAAGGCTGACCGCGGCACAATCCTCTACAACCCTTTGTCCATGTATAACGAAACTTCCAGCCCAATCACCGGCCTGGCCCATGAAATGGCCCACGCGTTCAACGGTGCCACCGGCACATTTGTGCCGGGCAATACGGCGGACTCGGCCAACAATAATACCGAGGAGCCCAATCTGGAACGGCAAGCCGTGGGCCTGCAAACCACCTCAGCACCTTTTGACTTTGATGGTGACCCAAACACCGCCCCTACCACGACCAACCCGCCCCCCTTCACCGAAAATGCCCTGAAGCGGGAGATGGGTCTGCCGTTACGCAAACGTGTCTTTGAGAATCCATAGACCTGAGGTCCGAGCCCTCCACGCCTGCGCGGGAAACCCCTGTTCAAACCGGTTCCCGCGACTCCACACCCAGCTCATCCCACACCGACTCGGCCAGGTGAAAGGTCGCATTCGCCGCCGGAATCCCGCAGTAGATGGCGCTCTGCATCAGCACCTCCTTGATCTCGGCGCGGGTCACGCCGTTGCTGGCGGCGGCGCGCAGGTGCAGCTTGAGTTCTTCGCTGCGGTTCATGCCGATCAGCATGGCGATGGTGATCAGGCTGCGGGTGTGCCTGGGCAAGCCCGGTCGGGTCCAGATATCGCCCCAGGCATGACGGGTGATCATCTCCTGGAACTCGCTGTTGAATTCGGTCAACGCGTTGAGGCTGCGGTCGACATGGGCATCGCCCAGCACTTCACGACGCACTTGCAGGCCGTCGGCGTAACGTTGTTTCTCGTCCACGAAAAGCTCCTTAGCGGCACAACAGGAATTTAATCACCCGGTCACTGAACGCAGCACCGGCCTGCACATTGGACAGGTGCGCGGCGTAGAACTCGGCGTACTCGGCAGCCTTGACCTGTTGCTGGATAAAGTGCCCACCCGCTGGCGGCGTGACGGCATCTTCACTGCCGGCGATGACCAGGGTCGGCACCTGGATCGCCCCTAGGTTTGCGCGTAAATCCGCATCCCGTACCGCCGCGCAGTTGGCCGCGTAGCCCTGGGGCGAGGTGGCGGCGAGCATGTCGGTGATCAGTTTGGCCTGGTGTGGGTTGGCAGCGGCGAAGTCGGGGGTGAACCAGCGCGCAATCGACGCATCGCGCAAGGCCACCATCGCGTCCGCGCCATCGCGCAGCACGGTCTCGATGCGTGGGTTCCACACCTCGGGCGTGCCAATTTTGGCGGCGGTGTTGCACACCACCAGACGCTGCAAGCGCTCACCGGCGTTAATGCCCAGCCATTGGCCGATCAGGCCGCCCATGGACAACCCGCAAAAATGCGCGCGGCGAATCTGCAACCCATCCAGCAGCGCGAGCACATCGCGCCCCAATTGCTCGATGCTGTAAGGCCCCTCGGTCACCAGCGACTTGCCATGCCCACGGGTGTCATAGCGCAACACGCGAAAATGCTCGGTGAACGCCGGGATCTGGGTATCCCACATACGTAGGTTGGTGCCCAACGAATTGGACAGCACCAACACCGGCGCATCCACCGGGCCTTCCAGTTGGTAGTGCAGGTCGCCCTCGGCGAGTTGTACAAAAGCCACAGCAGTCTCCTCAGGCAGTCAATGCAAAATGATCGGTCACGGCGCGGCTGACCCAAGTGTGCGCCTGCCCCAAGTAATGGGCCGGGTCGAGCAAGCGATCCAGCTCCGTGGGGGACAGTTCGGCGTTGATCTGTGGTTCGTCCGCCAATACCGCGCGCAGATGGCGCCCCTCGGCGACCGCCCGCTGACAGCATCGCTCCAGCAGATGGTGCGCGGTTTCGCGGCCCAGGCACTGGGCGAGCACAATGCTCACCGCTTCGGCCAGCACCAGGCCCTGGGTCAATTCGAGGTTGCGCGCCATGCGCGCCGGGTCGACCTCCAAGCCCTGGCTCAGCAATACCGCCTGCTGCAAGGCACCGGAAACCAACCGGCAAATCTGCGGCAGGGTTTCCCACTCGGCATGCCACAGGCCCAGGCTTCGCTCGTGTTCCTGGGGCATGGCGCTGAACATCGTGGCCACCAGCCCCGGTACACGAGTGGCGGCGCTGATCAGGACGGCGGCGCCCACCGGGTTGCGTTTGTGCGGCATGGTGGAAGAACCGCCCTTGCCCGGCGCGGCAGGTTCGAACACTTCCGCCGCTTCGGTCTGCATCAGCAGGCTGATGTCCCGCCCCAGCTTGCCGAGGCTGCCGGCGATCAGGCCCAACACACTGGCGAACTCCACCAGGCGATCACGCTGGGTGTGCCAGGGTTGATCGGGCAGGCTCAGGTGCAGTTCGGCGGCCAAGGCTTCGGCCACCGGCATGGCCTGTTCGCCCAACGCCGCCAACGTGCCGGAGGCGCCGCCGAATTGCAGCACCAGCAAACGCGGTTTGAGTTCGGCCAGACGTTGCCGGCTGCGCGTCACCGCGCCCAGCCATCCGGCGATTTTCATGCCCAGGGTCACGGGTGTCGCATGTTGCAACCAGGTGCGCCCGGCCAATGGCACCGCGGCATAGCGCTGGGCTTGCGCGGCCAGCACATCCCCCAATTGCGCCAGGTCGCTTTCGATCAACACCAAGGCACGCCGCAGTTGCAGGACCAGGCCGGTGTCCATCACGTCCTGGCTGGTGGCGCCCAGGTGCACATAGCGCTCGGCATCGGCGTCCTCGCTGGCAATCAATTTGCCCAAGGCTTTCACCACTGGGATCGCCGAGTTGCCCGCCGAGGCAATCGCCATGCCGAGGGCATCCACGTCGTACAGCGATGCCAGGCACGCCTGGGCAATCGGTGCCACGGCCGCTGGCGGAATCAACCCGACGCGCGCCTGCGCCCGGGCCAGAGCGGCTTCGAAATCCAGCATGCCCTGCAAGCGCCCCTGGTCGCAGAACACCTCGGCCATGCTGTCGGCGGTGAAATAGGCGTCGAACAGTTGGTTGCTCGTGCGCAACGTCATAACTGAGTCCTTACAGATCGTGATGCAGGTATTCCGCCTGTTTCGGCAGACGCAAGCTGAACAGGAACGCCACCGCCATCATGCCAGTCACGTACCAGTAGAAAGTGTTTTCCATGCCCATGGACTTCAAGCCCAGCGCCACATATTCCGCCGAGCCGCCGAACAGCGCATTGGCCACGGCGTAAGCCAGCCCGACGCCGAGGGCGCGAACATGGGGCGGGAACATTTCGGCTTTCACCAGGCCGCTGATGGAGGTGTAGAAACTCACAATCGCCAGCGCCAGGGAAATCAACACAAATGCCAGAAACGGACTGGTCACGGTTTTCAACGTCAACAGAATCGGCACCGTGCACAGCGTGCCGAGTGCGCCGAACCAGAGCATCGAGTTACGTCGGCCGATCTTGTCCGAGAGCATGCCGAACAAGGGCTGCATGCACATGTACAAGAACAGCGCGCCGGTCATTATGAAGCTGGCGGTCTTGGCGTGCAGGCCGGCGGTGTTCACCAGGTACTTCTGCATGTAGGTGGTGAATGTGTAGAAAATCAGCGAACCGCCGGCGGTGTAGCCCAGCACGGTGATAAACGCGGCTTTGTGATGACGGAACAGCGCGGCCACACTGCCGGCGTTTTTGTCCTGGCGGGTTTCCTGGCTGGTGGTTTCTTTCAGGGTGCGACGCAGCAACAAGGAGATCAGCGCGGCAATCGCGCCGATCACGAACGGAACGCGCCAGCCCCAGGCGCGCAGCTCCTCTTCGCTGAGCAGCTGTTGCAGGATCACCACCACCAGCACGGCCAGCAATTGCCCGCCGATCAGCGTCACGTATTGGAACGAGGCGAAGAAGCCGCGCTGCCCCTTGAGCGCCACCTCACTCATATAAGTGGCCGTGGTGCCGTATTCGCCGCCCACCGACAACCCCTGGAACAACCGCGCCACCAGCAGCAATGCCGGGGCCCAGGCGCCGATATCCTTGTAGGTGGGCAGAAAGGCGATAACCAGCGACCCGGCGCACATCATCAACACCGAGATCATCATCGAGTTCTTGCGCCCGTGCTTATCGGCCACTCGACCAAACAGCCAGCCGCCGATCGGCCGCATCAGGAACCCGGCGGCGAACACACCGGCGGTGTTAAGCAGTTGAACGGTGGGATCATCCGATGGGAAAAACGCCGGAGCGAAATAAATGGCGCAGAAGGCATAGACGTAAAAGTCGAACCATTCGACCAAGTTGCCGGAAGAGGCACCGACAATCGCGAAGATGCGCTTGCTGCGTTCTTCGCCGGTGTAATGACTGGTGGTGGTGGTCATAGTGTTTTCACTCAGTGGGAACGGTTATAGCCTAGACACACTTTGCAACAGCCATGTTCCGAAAGCGGTGCCTGAGACGGCCTGATCGGGGGCAAGCCCCCTCCCACATCTTGACCGCACCGCCTATCAACTGTGGGAGGGGGCTTGCCCCCGATCAGGCCCTACCAAACGAATCAATAATCGAAGAACACCGTTTCCTTATCGGTCCCCTGCAAGATCACATTCCACTGATACACACCGTGCGCGTCCGGCTTGGCCACCAAGGTACTCCGGCGCTCCACGGGCACACAGGCCAGCAGCGGGTCATCCCCATTCAGTGCTTCACCATCGAAATAAATCCGCGTAAGCAAGTGCTTCACCAGACCACGGGCAAACACCAATATCACCAAGTGCGGTGCCTGGGTCGTGCCGTTGAGCCCCGGCACACTACCCGGTTTGATGGTGGTGAAGCGAAACCGCCCTTCGGCGTCCACCGGCACGCGGCCGAAGCCTTCAAAACTCGGGTCGAGGGCTTTGTCCTGCTCGTCCTCGGGGTGGTTGTACTTGCCGGCCGCGTTGGCCTGCCAGACTTCCAGCATGGCGTCATTGACGACCTCGCCCTTGCCATCCACCACTTGCCCGCTGATCGCCACGCGCTCGCCAAGGGTGGCCAGGGTGGTCAGGTCTTCGCGGTTCAGCCAGGTCAGACCAATGTGGTAGTACGGCCCGACGGTGTGGGACGTGGTTGCGTTGAGTGTCATCTTATTTCTCCATCGGCGTGGCATCGCGACCGCGCAGGACGATGTCCCAGCGGTAGCCGAGGGCATAGGACGGAATGGTTTTTTCCAGATCGAAACGCGCGATCAGGCGTTCCTTGGCACGGGTGTCTGGCACGCAGTTGTAGATCGGGTCGTATTCGAGCAGCGGGTCGCCGGGGAAATACATCTGGGTCACCAAACGCGTGAGCACGCTGGGGCCGAACAGCGAAAAGTGGATATGGGCCGGGCGCCACGCGTTGTGATGGTTGCCCCACGGGTAGGCGCCGGGCTTGATGGTCTGGAACTGGTACCAGCCGTCGGCGTCGGTAACGGTACGCCCGGTACCGGTGAAGTTCGGGTCCAGCGGCGCATCGTGCAGGTCGCGCGGGTGGTTGTAGCGCCCGGCCGCGTTGGCCTGCCAGATCTCCACCAGAATGCCGGGCACCGGCAGACCGTTTTCATCCAGCACGCGGCCATGGATGATGATGCGTTCGCCCAGGGGCTCGCCGTCATGCTGGGCGGTGAGGTCGTTGTCCTTCTCACCGACCCGCTCGGCGCCGATGGTCGGGCCGGTGATTTCCGACAAGGAATGGGGCAGAAATACCAACGGCTTGGACGGCGAACGCAGGTTCGTCGACTGGTACGCCGGATGCAGGTAGTCAGGCTGGGTGCCCGCCTGGGGGCGCCGGTAACCGGGCTTATCACTCATGGAGCCATCCTCTCTTATTAGACTCAGACGCGTTCGATCGCCAGGGCCAGGCCTTGGCCGACGCCCACGCATAGGGTGGTCAGGCCTTTGCGGCCGCCGGTTTTTTCCAATTGATGCAGGGCCGTCAAGACCAGCCGCGCGCCGCTCATGCCCAATGGATGGCCAAGGGCAATAGCGCCGCCGTTCGGGTTGACCTGCGGCGCATCGTCGGCCAGGCCCAGTTCACGCAGCACGGCCAGGCCTTGGCTGGCGAAGGCTTCGTTGAGCTCGATCACATCGAAATCGCTTACTGCCAGGTCCAGACGGGCCAACAGTTTGCGCACCGCCGGCACCGGGCCGATGCCCATTACGCGCGGGGCCACACCGGCACTGGCCATGCCCAATACGCGGGCGCGGGCCGTCAAACCGTGTTGTCGCACAGCCTCGGCGGACGCCAGAATCAGCGCCGCCGCGCCGTCGTTGACCCCCGAGGCATTGCCGGCGGTGACGCTCTTGTCGGGGCCGTTGACCGGCTTGAGTTTGGCCAGGGCTTCCAGGGTGGTGTCCCGTGGATGCTCGTCGCGCTCCACCACGGTTTCGCCTTTTTTATGGGCGACCCGCACCGGCACGATTTCCTCGGCAAAGTAACCGGCGGCCTGCGCGGCAGCCGTGCGTTGCTGGCTGCGCAGGGCGAACGCGTCCTGGTCGGCGCGGGAGACGTTGTAATCGTCGGCCACGTTATCGGCGGTTTGCGGCATCGCATCCACGCCGTATTGGGCTTTCATCAACGGGTTGATAAAGCGCCAGCCGATGGTGGTGTCTTCCAGCGTCATGTTGCGCGAAAACGCGGCATCGGCCTTGCCCATCACGAAGGGCGCTCGGGACATCGACTCGACGCCACCGGCAATCACCAACTCCATCTCGCCGCTGGCAATGGCACGAAACGCAGTGCCGATGGCCTCCATGCCCGAGGCGCACAAACGGTTGAGGGTCACGCCCGGCACGCTCTCCGGCAGGCCGGCCAGCAGCAACGCCATGCGCGCCACATTGCGGTTGTCTTCGCCGGCCTGGTTGGCACAGCCGAGGAACACCTCATCGACCGCGTCCCATTGCACCGACGGGTTGCGCGCCATCAGCGCCTTGATCGGCAGCGCCGCCAGGTCGTCGGCGCGTACGCTGGATAAACCACCGCCAAAGCGGCCGATGGGGGTGCGAATGGCGTCGCAGATAAATACCTCGCGCATCAGGCTTCTCCCGGGGCTTGGCCGTGGGCGGCGGCGGTGCGGGCTTCAAGGTCGCGCAGCGCGGTCAGCTCGGCCTCAGTGGGTTCGGCGGTGGTGCTGACCTGTTCGGCGAAACGAATCGCCCAACCGGTGGCGGCCACCACCTGTTCACGGGTCACGCCGGGATGCAGCGCGGTGACCACGAACTCATGGGTGCCCTCCTCCGGCTCCATGACGCACAGGTCGGTAATAATCCCTACAGGCCCTGCGCCTGGCAGACCCAGCCGTTTACGCGAGTCGCCGCCTTCGCCATGGCCGACCGAGGTGATGAAGTCCAGCTTGTCGACGAACGAGCGCGCCGACTGCTTGAGAATGATCAACACGCTCTTGGCCGAGCCGGCGATTTCCGGCGCGCCCCCGGCCCCCGGCAAACGCACCTTGGGCTGGTGGTAATCGCCGACCACGGTCGTGTTGATATTGCCGAAACGGTCGACCTGGGCCGCGCCGAGGAAGCCCACGTCAATGCGCCCGCCTTGCAGCCAGTAACGGAAAATTTCCCCAGTGGGCACCACGGTGTCGGCGGTTTCCGCCAGCTCGCCATCACCGATGGACAGCGGCAGCACGGACGGCTTGGCGCCGATCGGGCCGGACTCGTAGATCAGCACCACGTCCGGCGATGAGGTCAGGCGCGCCAGGTTGGCGGCCTTGGAGGGCAGGCCGATGCCGACGAAGCACACCGAACCGTTGTTGAGGCGGCGCGCGGCGGCGACGGTCATCATCTCATTGGTCGAATAGGTCATTACTTGGCCTCCGGTGCGGCGGCCAGCTTGGCCTGGAACTCAGTGAAATCGGCAGTGCCGCGGATGTAGTCGTCGACCCATGCGGTAAAGGTCTCACGGTCGCGAGCGATAGGGTCCCACGCCTGATAGAAACGGTTATCCCGCTCGTTGTAGCCATGGGCGTAGGACGGGTGCGCGCCGCCGGGCACATGGCACACCGCTGTCAGGGCCCAGGTCGGCAGCACACAGCTGTTCATCGGCGCATTCAGGTCGTCGACGATTTCTTCCACGGTGACGATGCAACGCTTGGCGGCCAGCGCGGCTTCTTTCTGCACACCGAGAATGCCCCAGAGCAACACGTTGCCCTTGCGGTCGGCCTTCTGCGCGTGAATCACCGTGACATCCGGGCGCACCGACGGCACCGCTGCCAGCACTTCGCCGGTGAATGGGCAAGTCACGCTCTTGATCAGCGGGTTGACCTTGGGCAAGTCGGAACCGGCGTAAGCGCGCAGCACCGCGAACGGTAGGCCGGAGGCCCCGGCTACGTAGGCATTGGCCAGGTCGGCGTGGCTGTGTTCTTCGATCTCCAGCGGTTGCGGCCACTGCTTTTCGACTGCGTCCCGCAGACGATGCAGGGAGCCTACGCCGGGGTTGCCGCCCCAGGAAAAAATCAGCTTGCGGGCACAACCGGCGCCGATCAACTGGTCGTAGATCAGGTCAGGTGTCATGCGTACCAGCGTCAGGTCTTTCTTGCCTTGACGAATGATTTCATGACCCGCTGCCGTAGGAATGAGATGGGTAAAACCTTCCAGTGCGACGGTGTCGCCGTCGTTGACGAATTGCTTTACCGCATCACGCAGGGCAAGGATTTCAGCCATGGGGGTCGGGCTCCCGGTATTGATCGAAAAAGGCGCTGAGGGCGCGCCGAGTGCTTGCAGATTAAGCCGGGCAAATGGGCCGAACAATCCGATAATCGACTAAGCGTTCGATTATCGAACTGATTGTTGGCAGGCTATCGATCAGGTCGCGTCGGCATGGCTGACCATGCCTTTGATCACAACCGCAGTGGTGGCCAGTGCGGCGGGAATCACCAGGGCGGTGAGCACTTGCTCGAAGTTCCAGCCCAGGCCCAGCAGCGTGGCGCCCATCCAGGCCCCGAGAATCGCGCCGAAACGCCCGATGCCGAGCATCCACGACACCCCAGTGGCGCGGCCTTGGGTCGGGTAGAAGCGCGCAGCCAGGGAAGGCATCGCCGATTGCGCGCCGTTGACGCACATCCCGGCGATCAGCACCAGGGTTGCCAGTAACGTGATGTTGCCCAGGCTCTGCCCGACCGCGTAAGCAAATACACCGGCCAGCAGGTAAAACGTACCGATGACCTTGTGCGGGTTGAACCGGTCCATTGCCCAGCCCACGCCGACCGCGCTCAATACACCGCCGAACTGGAACAGCGCGCCGATAAACGCGGCCTGCTCCATGCTCGCACCGCTGTCGCGCATCAGGGTGGGCAGCCAGCTGGTCAGCAGGTACACGATCACCAGCCCCATGAAGTAGGTCAGCCATAGCAACAAGGTGCCGGCGCTGTAGGTGCCGGAAAAGATCACCGCGAACACGTTGCGTGCCTTCACGGTTTTTTGTTCGGGCACACTGAAATGGGTGGCCTGGGCGACGAGATTGGGTTCGATGGGCGAGAGGGTCCGGCGCACTTTGTCGGTGCCACGGTTGCGTACCACCAGGTAACGCGCCGATTCCGGCAACCACACCAGCAGCACCACGGCCAGGATCAACGGCAGAATGCCGCCGATCAACAACAGGCTATGCCAGCCAAACGCGGGGATCAGCTTGGCCGAGATAAACCCGCCGCCGGCCATGCCCAGGTTGAAGCCGCAGAACATGCTGGTCACCAGCAGCGACTTATGGCGTTCAGGGGTGTATTCGGAGAGCAAGGTGGTGGCGTTGGGCATACCCGCGCCCAGGCCCAAGCCGGTGAGAAAACGCAACACCAGCAACTGATCGACGCTGCTGCTGTAGGCCGAAGCCAGGCTGAATGCACCGAACACCAGCACCGCGCCTACCAGCACGACTTTGCGCCCGAAACGGTCGGCCAGCGGGCCAGAGCCCAGGGCGCCGAACACCATGCCGATCAACGCGGCGCTCATTACCGGGCCAAGGCTGGCGCGGTCGATGCCCCAGTCCTGAGACAAAGCCGGCGCAATAAAGCCCATGGCCGCTGTATCGAGGCCATCGAGAAACACGATCAGGAAACACAGGATGACCACGCGCCACTGATAGCGCGACAGCGGCTGGCTATTGATAAAGGACTGCACGTCCAGAGAAGTACCGACAGAAGGCTGATTCATTATTTTTATTCCACACCGATGGCGGGCTGACGGCCTGGGGCCGTCATTCTTATTAAAGGGCGCTGGAACAGCGCTGCCGCACATTAATAAGCCGGGGGAAACACCGTCAATTGATCAGACCGGGATCTGTGCGGTCACCGAACACTTAGGCAAACAGCTGCGCACTCAGCTCGCGGCTGGCGCTGAGCATACTGGGCAAGAAACGCTGTTCCAGCTCGCTGCGACTGACCCGCCCGGCGTGGGTGCTCACATTCAGCGCCGCGAGCACTTGGCCGGAGGCGTCATACACCGGCACGGCGATGGAGCGCAGGCCCTGTTCGAGCTCCTGATCGACGATGCACCAGCCCTGCTGACGCACCTGTTGCAGGCATTCGAACAAGGCCTGAGGGGTGGTAAGGGTACGGCTGGTCTTGGTTTGCAGATCGGCGTGGTCGAGGTAGTCCTGCAGCGACGCATCGTCCAGCGCCGCCAGTAGGATGCGACCCATGGAGGTGCAGTACGCCGGCAAACGCCCGCCGACGGAGAGGTCCACGGAGATCAGGCGCTGAGTGGTGGCCGAACGGGCGATATAGAGGATGTCATCGCCTTCGAGGGTCGCCATGTTGCAGGCTTCGTGGAGTTGCTCGCTCATGCGATCCAGATAGGGCTGTGCCGATACCGCCAGCGGCGTGGACGACAGGTACGCGTGGCCCAGGGTCAGGACCTTGGGCAGCAGCGAATAGGTACGCCCGTCGGTGGTGGCGTAGCCGAGTTTGATCAGGGTGTGCAGGCAACGGCGCACGGCGGCACGCGGGATTTCGGTGCGATGGCTGATCTGGGCGATGGTCAGGTGGCGTTTGCGCTCCTGGAAGGCTTGCACCACGGCCAGGCCGCGGGCCAGGGAGGTCATAAAGTCGGGATCACCGGTAAACGCCTGGATGCGTTTTGCCGGCGAGGCAACGATCGGAGGGGCTACGGACGCGAAAGAATTGCGCAATTGATCATTCATCTCGATGCCTTCTCTTATTGTCAGCCGCAGGGGAGGTTTGCCCGGTATTACAAGCCGCGCCGGCCGCGCGATACAAGCTTGGGGCGACGACGCCGGGCGATTATCGAACGGGTATTCGATTATCGCAACTCGTTGTATTCCTCCCCGGCAGGCCCAGCGCTCAAACCTGATGATGCTGCGCAAAGTTATACAAAACGATCTTCGCCGTTAAAGCAGTTGCGGACTTTCTGACGCCAGACTTTTATTAATACGCACACGCGGGTATCACAAGATGTTCACACATCCTTGAAGCTTTTTAACTCTATGCCGATAGTGTTATTCAGATGCGCGGCTATAATGCACCCTGTGCTCAGGCCCATTCGACGTTGCTAGCGCAAGCGGGCCCGAAACCGTGCACAGGCAGTGCATGACCGAGCGCAACTACTTGCCTGAAATGACCGCCACGGTCTGTCTTCTGTATTTTCAAACTTGAACACGACAACGGTTCAACTTTGAACAATCCGGGGCGGCCATCAGGCATGACGCTTGAACTTAAATACACTCAACTCATTTAGGTAACAATGTGACGAAAGATGAACTGCGCGCGGAACTTGAGCGCCAGGAACAACGTTACAAGGACGTTTACGGCGGGGAAGTCACCACCTACGCCGCCCAGCCTGAACCTGAGCGCAAACCGTGGCGCAAGCGCGCCAGCCTGCTGGATCAGGCGTTTGCCCAGGAAATCCAAAAGATAGAACAGGAACTCAAGGCCCAAGAGCCATAAGCGATTCGGTTACAGCCTGGGTGTGGCCTTGGCTGCTGGCGTATGGCTAGCAGCCGGCTCCTTGGTACCTCACCACTTCCAGTAAAATTTCATACAAATGTTTCCGATATGACATTTTGGTGACATTCCCCCTCCTCGCACGCCCTCTGCTTTATAAATCAAACACTTGCCAAAGCCCCGGAATCCCTGGGATACACGCCGTCCCTGGGTATTTTTTCATTGATGAATGTTACCGATGAGCAGCTAGTGCATCGATTACCGAGGTTTTCTGGCATAATCGCGCCCCCTTACGACCGGGTCAGAAAACCTTCATGATCGATTTATTCAGCGGACTGGATGCGTGGGTTCTAGTGAGCCTGTTGCTCGCCCTGGCCACAGTCATCTATACCAAAGCCATGCCGCCACACCTGGCCGTGTTCTTCTCCGGGGTGTTCAACTTCCTCGGCGTGTTGCTCGGCGGTGTGGGTGTCGCTTACGCCATCGTGCATCTGCTGCCGGTGGAGCTGCTGATCAATGTGAATACCGGCCATGGTCTGGCCATGGTCTTCTCATTATTGGCGGCGGCGATCACCTGGAACCTCGGCACCTGGTATTTCGGCATCCCTGCGTCCAGTTCCCATACCTTGATCGGCTCGATCCTCGGTGTCGGCCTGGCCAACGCACTGATCAACGACATCCCCCTGGCTGACGGTGTGAACTGGCAGAAAGCGATCGATATCGGTGCCTCTCTGGTGTTCTCGCCGATGGCCGGGTTCCTGGTCGCAGCCCTGGTGTTGATCGGCTTGAAGTGGTGGCGCCCGCTGTCGAAGATGCACAAGACGCCGGACCAGCGCCGCAAGCTCGACGACAAGAAGCACCCGCCGTTCTGGAACCGCCTGGTACTGGTGATCTCGGCCATGGCCGTAAGCTTCGTGCACGGTTCCAACGACGGTCAGAAGGGTATCGGCCTGATCATGCTGGTGCTGATCGGTATCGTGCCGGCGCAGTTCGTTCTCGACCTGGGCAGCACCACTTACCAGATCGAACGCACCCGCGACGCCACCGTGCATTTGAGTCAGTTCTATCAGCGCAATAACGAAACCCTCGGCGAGTTCCTGGCCCTGGGCAAAAGCATGAAGGACGACCTGCCGGGCAAGTTCCAGTGCAACCCGCAACAGACCGAGCCGACCATCAACGCGCTGGTCAACACCTTGAAAGGTGTGTCCGACTACCATTCGCTGAGCGCCGATCAACGTATCGAAGTGCGTCGCTACCTGCTTTGCCTGGACGACACCGCGAAGAAAGTCGGCAAGCTGCCAGGCCTGGATGCCCGTGAGAAATCCGACCTCGACAAGCTGCGCAAAGACCTGACCGCCACCACCGAGTACGCACCGTTCTGGGTGATCCTGGCCGTTGCATTGGCCCTGGGCCTGGGCACCATGGTCGGTTGGAAGCGCGTAGTGCTGACCATCGGCGAGAAGATCGGCAAGCAAGGCATGACCTACGCCCAAGGCATGTCGGCGCAGATCACCACGGCGAGCATGATTGGCCTGGCCAACATCTTCAGCCTGCCGGTGTCGACCACCCATGTGCTGTCGTCGGGCGTTGCCGGCACCATGGTTGCCAACAAAAGCGGCCTGCAAGGCGGCACGGTCAAGACCATCCTGATGGCCTGGGTGCTGACCTTGCCGGCGACGGTGGCGTTGTCGGCCGGGTTGTTCTGGCTGGCGTCCAAGGCGCTGGGTAGCTGATCACCCTGCGCTGAATAAAGAAAGGTGCGGCCTCGCAGGAGGACCGCACCTTTTTTTATGGCTGCGCATTAATGCCAGGCTTAAATAACAGGCAAAAAAAAGGGCGACCGAAGTCGCCCAAAATGCCTTGCGTGCTCATGTAATCCGGAAAGACTTAAGGTTTTTTACGCTTATGCGAGTCTTTCCAGATAAAAATTCCAAACCCTACAAAGAACAACACCATGAGGCTGACCGTCAGCACTCCGGCAAACACCACATTATCGATAAACATGACCGGCCTCCTGTGCTTGCCCTGTTGCGATGGGGCTAAGTTAATGGAGAAGGCACATTGGAAAATTGACGGGGATCAATGTCGCCCGCGACGGGGCGTAAAGGAGGGAAATAACTGACCTGCATCAATAGATGCAGGCCATTTCAACGCTTTTTAGGTTTGTTTTTCGGTTTCTTCTTGGCTTTTCCAAGGGGCATGGCCTGTTCGAATGCCTGGCGAACTTCATTCAGACGTTTCTCGTTAAGGTCATGCACCCGCTTGGCGCGTTCGGCATTCAGGTCGATCAGCTTGGGTTCATCACTCATGGCTTGGCTTTTGTGGTGGCGGGAATGCCCCAATAATGCGGCCAACCCCGCCCCACGGCAAATCAGCGGACGACAAAAGGCAGGCCATCGACCAAAATCGGCGCTTCTGCCCAACCGTTCGAGGTGCATTCAGGTGGCACTGCACAAAGACCTTCCGCCGTTGCTGGCGCTGCGCGCGTTCGAAGCCGTGGCACGGCACTTGAGCTTTATCAAGGCAGCGTCCGAATTGTCGGTGACCCAAAGCGCGCTGAGTCATCAAGTGCAGAAACTCGAACAACACTTGGGTAAAGCGCTGTTTATCCGACGCACCCGTGCGATTGATCTGACCGCTGATGGCCAACAGTACTACGACACTATCCGCCCGGCCCTCGATGCAATCGCCACCGCCACCCGCGCGCAACGGGTTGCGCCGCACACGACGGTATTGCGCATAGGCCTGCTGGCCTCATTCGCCACTCTGTGGCTGGCCCCGCGTCTGGCCGGTTTTCTCAACCGCTACCCGCTTATTCAGGTTGAGTTGCTGCCGGCCATTCAACTGGCCAACGTCGCCGCCGCCGAAGTCGACCTAGCCATCCGCTACGGCAAGGGCGACTGGGCCGACGTCCAGGCCAGCCGGCTGATGACCGAGGTGATCTCCCCGGTGTGCAGCCCCGCGTTCAAGGCCAGCCAGGTGCCCAATGGCCCATTACTGATGGCCACTTCGCACCGACCGTTCGAATGGACCGATTGGTCCGCGCATTACCATGTGGACCTTGAGCCACACCCCCGGGTGTTGTTGCACGACTACAACATCGTGGTCGAAGCCGCTGTGGCCGGGCAAGGCATTGCCATGGGTCGTCACCGCTTGATCGAACGCCGTTTGCAGGACGGCAGCCTGGTGCCGGCATTCGATTGGCCGCCCTATCACAGCGACATCGGCTATTGGCTGATCGCCCCGCAAGGCGGCATCAGCCCAGCGGCTGAATCCTTCGTCGCGTGGCTGAAGGACGCCTGCACCGACGCGTGAGTTATTTCGATACGTCGGGTGAGATCTATCCGTTTGTCGCTGTCGATCAAGACCAACATGCTCACGCCTCCCACTCATAAGAGGCTTGATCATGAGCAACTCCCTCCGCGCCCGCGCAAATGCTCTGGGCCTGACGCTGCCCTCCCCCAGCCAGCCGATTGCCAACTACATCAATCACGTTGTCAGCCACCAGCACCTGTTTATCTCCGGGCAAATCCCATTGGTGGACGGCAAGCCTACTTATGTGGGCCGGTTGGGCGAGTCCCTCAGCGATGAGGAAGGCATTCAGGCGGCCGAACTGGCAGCCCTGGGACTGCTCGCGCAACTGAGCGATGCCCTGGGCGATGACTTGTCGCGGCTGGTGCGGATCCTGCGCCTGGGGGTATTCATTGCCAGCAGCAGCGATTTTCAACGCCAAGGCGCAGTGGCCAATGGCGCGTCGGACCTGTTGGTCAACGTTCTTGGCGAAAAGGGCCGGCATGTGCGCACTGCGGTGGGCGTGGCCAGCCTGCCCGCCGGCGTGGCGGTGGAGGTTGACGCGATCTTCGAGGTGCGGCCATGAGTCCGCAGGAGATTCGCCAATTGCGCGAGGCCACACCGGGCTGCCAAGCGGGCCTGGTGCACTTCAATCATGCAGGCGCGTCCCTACCCAGCCAGGCAACCCTGGACGCCATCATCGAGCAACTGCAGCGCGAGGCCCACGACGGTCCGATGGAAGCCGGCGAGCAGGGTGCCGCGCTGGCGGACAATGCCCGGCGCGCCGCCGCGCAGTTGCTCAACGCCCCACCCTCCTCCATCGCCTTCGCCAGCAGCGGCTCGAGTGCCTGGAACCTGGCATTCCAGGCCCTCGGCCCATGGCAACCGGGGGACAGGATTCTGGTGGGGCGGCATGAATGGGGCGGCAACCTGGCAAGCATGCAAGTGGCCGTGCAAGCGGGCGCCCGCATTGAGGTGATCCCCTGCGATGCCAGCGGCGCCGTGTGCCCGCTGGCGCTGGCGGCGATGATCGATAAACGGGTCAAGCTGATCGACTTGACCTGGCTGCCCGCCAACAGTGGCCTGATCAACCCTGCCCAGGCCATCGGCGACGTGGCGAGGTGCCATGGCATTGCCTACTTTATCGATGCCGGCCAAGCCGTCGGCCAACTGCCGGTGGATGTGCAGACACTACACTGCGATGTACTCAAGTCCGCCGGGCGCAAGCACCTGCGCGGACCACGGGGTACGGCACTGTTGTATGTGCGACCGGCATTCCTGCCGCGCCTGAACCCGGCTCAGCGCGACGTGTTTTCCGCGCCGTGGGGTGCCGAAGGTTTCGAGCTGCGCGACGACGCCCGGCGGTTTGAAACCAGCGAAGTGTCCTATGCCTTATTGGCCGGATTGGGCAATGCGTTGCAGGAGATGAACCGGCTTGGGGTTCAGCGCGTGTGGGAAAGGGTTACGCAGCTAAGTGCCAGAATCCGCCAGGCATTGCGTGAGGTTCCGGGTATTTCTTTGCATGACTTGGGCGAGCATCAATCGGGCTTGATCGCCTTCACGCTCGACGACTGGGATGGGTTCGAACTCAAACGGCGGTTGGGCTTGCAGGGCATCAACATTGGCGCCAACGGTGTGGCCTACACTCCGTTGGACATGCAGGCACGGGGCCTGTCCAGCATTGCACGCATCTCCGTCAGCCCGCTCAACGACGATGGCGATATCGAGGTCCTGCTAAACGCCCTGCGGGCGCTGCGCCGCTAGACTTCGACGTCCACCCAAAGGCCCTGGCGCGGCGCGTCTTCAATCAGTGGCACTACCGGCACGGTGTTGTCAGCGTTGAGCACATCGCCGGGAATGGCCAGGTGCTGCTCGGGATCTTCATCCGCCTCGCGCCGACGCTTCTGCTGTTCCTGCTGACGACGTTGTTCTTCGCGCAGCAGAAAAGTGGATTGTTCGGCATCGCCCTTTTTCAGGTCGATCGTGCTTTCGTTGGAGCCTTGTTGCACGGGCACCACGGGCGGGATATCCGGCTTCTGGCGCACCGGATCGAGTTGTGACGTGACCGGCACAACGCTGACGGGCAACATGGGTGGCAGCATAAGTTTTCATCTCCTGATCTCAGGCTGTCGGCGTAGTGCGGAGCGACTTGAGCGCCACGGTTCGAAGCTGTGACCCAGTCGACACTCGCAAGTGCCCGCCACCCGTCGATTCAGCGCCCAAGGCGGCATGCAAACGGCGTAGTTTTTGTCAGAGTCCTTGGGCGGTGGACCTTGTTCCGTTAAGATAGTCGGCTTTTTCACGGCGGGAGTCAGGCAGCATGGCGCAGCAGTATCAACCGGGGCAACGCTGGATTAGTGACAGCGAAGCAGAGCTGGGGTTA
>Ga0302347_1001392_pt1 | contig 29332 bp, 25 predicted proteins | sample PhyWR1_FD_202178 | JGI IMG/M metagenome (GOLD analysis project Ga0302347, IMG submission 202178) | Leaf surface microbial communities from wheat plants in UC Gill Tract Community Farm, Albany, California, United States - DLSL W.R1 (v2)... | ecosystem: Host-associated > Plants > Phyllosphere >...
GCACCACTTCTCCCGGCGAGGCCGTCCGCGCACCTCCGACGCGGACCGTGATGCCATTTTCCTGAAGCAGTTGTCGTAATTGCCCCACCACAAAACTCACCCCTTCGCCGTGGCGCGCCGAGGTCAGGCCGAGGGTCATGCCTTGCTCGGTTATGCGCTCGGGCTCAAGCAAACCATAGAGTCGATAGATGCTGGCATTGAATGCGTTGGTGCTCTGCGCGGTGCTGGTGTCCAGCTCCGGCAGGGTCGTCCACAACGGCAGGCCGAACTTGCGTTCCACCAGGCCCCCATCGTGGATGCGCTGGTCGAGCAGGTAGCACAGGTACACCACCAGCAGGCCGACGACGATGGCGAACGGGATCGCCAGCGTCAGCATCACCAGCGTTTTCGGAAAGATGCGCCCCGGGTTCAGGGTGGCTTCTTCGATCACGGCGATGTTGCTGATCTGGCTGTTGTCCAGTTCACGGTCGATGCGCGATTTTTCCAGGTTGTCCACATACAGCGCGTAGTTGCGCTCGGTGGCGCTCAGCTCGCGGGACAGGCGCGTCAACTCCGGTTCAATCTCCAGCGCCTGCTTGCGCTGGGCTTCCAGGTTGACCAGTTGTTTCTGCTGCTGAATCAGTTGGGTACGCAACGCCAGGTTATTGCTGGACTCATCCAGCAGCACCCGTTGCAAGTGAATTTCCAGGGTGTTCGGTGCACGGTTCTCCGAGCTCTGCACGGTGTTGCTTTCAGCCGCCACCTGCACCTGCATGGCACGGATCGACGCGTCGAGGGCTTTGACCGGCGGCGCGTTATCGGTGTAGGTACGCATCATGTCGGCGCGTTCCAGCAACTTCTGGTTGAGCAGGCGGCGCAGATCCTGCTGCTGCGGATTGAGCGCAATCTGACGCACCGTGGTCACTTCCTTGGGCTGGCTCTTGAGCTGGGTGCGGGTGCTCTCGATGGCGCTGTCGGAGGAAGCGATCAGGCGGGTGGTGTTGAAGGTTTCGCCGCGCAGCACGTTGATGCGCTCGGACAGATCTTCCAGACGATCAGTGATGCTGGCCGCGCCGATTTCGTTCAAGTGCGTGAGGATCTGCTCCTTGTAGCTCTTGATCTCGGTGGCGCTGTTGGACACCTGGCCCTCATAGAATGCGTAGAGGCTTTTACGCCCCAGCGCCTGGGTGCGCTCGTTGATATATATCTCGACCCAGCTCTTGACCACGGCCTGGGCAATCTGCGGGTCGCCCCACTTGAAGGTGATGTCCATCACCGTGGAACCGGCGGCGTGGCTGACTTCGAAGCTTTGCTCCAGCCCTGCGGCCAGGCGCTCGACCGGGGTGGTTTTTTCAATCACGCCCAGGGATTCGAACACTATGCGCACGGCGTCGGAGATCGCGCCGGTCGCATTTTTGACATGGTATTTGCCCAACTTCCAGATGCCCTCCGGCGGCGGCTGGTTGGCCATCACTTCCAGGTAGCGCTCGGCGACCGCCCGCACAATCGGACGCCCCGTCAGCAGGCGCTCTTCGTCGACAATCGGGTCGCGCTGGGTGCTGGGCATCACCAGCGCCTGACGGTTGCTGATCTCGATGGGCAGCGTCGAATCACGCCCCGGTTTCACCAGCAGGCGCGCGGTGGATTCATACTTGGCCGGCAGCAGGAACGCCCCCAGCAGGATAATGACCAGCGCAGCGATGGCCGCCAGTTTGAACTCGTGGCGGAAGATGAAAAACAGGCGCAGAAGATCACGAAAAGAACGGATCTCGATCATGGGATGTCGCTCCTTTAGTTGGTGCCGCCGCTGGTTCGGGAGTAGTTGTAGCCAACCCCGATGGACTTGGTGAACGGAATCAGCTGGTTCAAGTAGGTGTCCACTCCCTGGATACGCTCGCCCACGTTGGATTTGGGTACGAACACCACGTCACCGCGTTGCAGTCGCACCGGTTTGCGGCCGTTGGGGCCGGTCTTGAGGTATTGGCTGAAGTCCAGGAAGTAGGCGCGGTAGGTGCCCTCGGCATCTTCGCGCAGCAACGCAACCATGCTTGCGTTGCCCGCGGGGTTCACGCCGCCGGCGCCTACAATCGCCTGCTCAAGCGTGTTGGCGATACCGATCTGCACCGAGGTCGGGTTATTCACCGCGCCGCCGACGATCACCGAGTTGCTCGGTGCCTGGTTGATATTCACCGTCACCCGCGGTTCGCGGTAGACCGGGGCCAGCTTGTTGCTCAATTCGGCCGCCAGCTCCGAGGGCTGTCGCCCCGCGACCTGCAGCGGCCCCAGGAACGGGTAGTTGATCTTGCCGTCGGTCTGCACCGTGTACAGCGTCAGCTCGTAGATGGTGCTGACGTTGAACGCCGACAGCGTCGGCATCTCGCCCGCATCGCGCACGATACGCAACTGGTCACCGACGCGGATGCGCTCCACCGCCGGTGGCAATTGGGCCAACTGGTCGAGGGCGCGTTTGCCTTCCTCCACCGCCTGGTCATCCGGCGCAACAATACGGGCCGGTGTGTTGCACGCGGCCAGGGCGAGCATCGCCACAACAAGCAAGATTCGTTTCATCATAGGTGACTTCCTGTAGGTCATGATGCTCACTTCCAATAGCCGGGGAACATGCTGATGCGACGCTTGAGGGCAACGGGGAGGCGGCGCTCCAGGTGGCCCAGGCGATAACCGAGCAACTTGAACGCACTGCGCACCAGCACTTCCGGTATGCGGTGCACTGCACCGGCCTTGCGCAGCGCCACCAACTCTGCCAGCACGTAACGTTTACCTTCACCGCCGGCATCGCCAAAGGCCTGGCGGATCCAAGGTTCGCGACCGTAGAACACGCCAATGTCGAAGTAGCGGTGAAATTCATCCATGACACGGTAATCGTGGGAGTGGTACACCCGCGCCGAGGCGGCGTAGCGCACCTTGTAGCCGTCGAGCAGCATCCGCGCGGCGACGTAGGCGTCCTCGCTGCCGATGACATCGGCGGGGAAGCCACCCACGGCGTGCAATGCGCTGCGCCGGTACACCGAAAACGAATCGGAACTGAAGCAGGTCTTGATCCCCAGTTGCGGGGCGTCGGCCAGGCTTTTGCTGCGGCTTTGGGCCGGGTAATTGAAATGCCGCGACTGCGCGCCGAGTACGCCGGCGTCCGGGTGCGGCAATTGGCGACCGTAGGCCACGCCGTTGAGCGGGTCCTGCTGCAGCTCTTCGAGCAGGTGGGCGAACGTCTCGGGGTCGGCGGGAATTGCGTCCTGGGTCATCACGATCAGGGCGTCGCCGCTCACCTGTTCGCTGGCCCAGCGCCGCGTCCCGCCGTGGTTGAAATCGCGGGCGTCGATCACCTCGACCCGGGCGCCGAACTCGCGAAAGCGCGTCACCGTGTCATCGCTGGAGGCGCTGTCCACCACCAGCATCTCGTCCGGTTGCAGGGTCTGCATCTTCAGCGCAGGCAACAGCCGCGCCAGATGGCCGGCGGCGTTGCGGGTGGGGATGATCAGCGAGGTGCGCATGTCACTTCTTCACGTCGGCAGGCGCGCGCCCGTAGATGTCGTCAAAGCGCACGATATCGTCCTCGCCCAGGTACTCGCCGCTCTGCACCTCGATCATCACCAGGTCGATGATGCCGGGGTTGGTCAGGCGATGCTTGTGCCCAGCGGGAATGTAAGTGGACTCGTTGGCGTTGATCAGAAAATCGCGCTCGCCATTGGTGATCTGCGCGGCGCCGCTGACCACCACCCAGTGTTCGCTGCGGTGGTGGTGCATCTGCAACGACAACGACGCCTGGGGCTTGACCACGATGCGCTTGATCTTGAACCGGCTGCTTTCCTCCAGCACGGTGTAGGTGCCCCAAGGCCGGGTAACGGTGCGGTGCAGGCTGTACGCCGGATGGTTCTGGCGCTTGAGTTCGGCGACGATGTAGCGCACATCCTGGCTGCGGTGAGCGTCGGCAATCAGCAGGGCATCAGGGGTGTCGACGATGATCAGGTCGCGCACGCCCACGGCGCCAAGCACGCGTTTGGGCGAGTCGATGTAGCAGTTGTGCACGTCATGCAAAATGGCTTCGCCGTTGACCTGATTGCCATGGGCATCGCTCGGCGTGAGCTGGCGCAGCGCTTCCCACGAGCCGATGTCACTCCAGCCGATATCGCAGGGCACCACGGCCACCTGCGTGGACTTCTCCATCAGCGCCACGTCGATGGACACGTCCGGCGCGCTGCCGAAGGCCTCCGAATCCAGTTCACGCTGGCGCGAGGTTTTGTTCTGCAGGTGCTGGCTGTGTTCCAGGGCGGCGCGGGCCGCCTGCAGTACCTCGGGCGCGTAAGTGGTCAGTTCGTCCACCAGGGTTTTGGCCTTGAAGCAGAACATGCCGGCGTTCCACAAATGCTTGCCGCCGTCGAGGTAGGCTTGCGCGGTGGCCAGGTCCGGTTTCTCGACAAAGCGCTGCACGCGGTTGCCGGTGCTCAGCGCCTCGCCTTTTTCGATATAGCCAAAGCCGGTTTCCGGGTGGTCGGGCTGGATGCCGAAGGTCACCAGAAAGCCGGCTTCGGCCAGGTCGCGGGCCTGAGTCACGGCGGCGGCGAACGCGGTCTCGTTGTGGATCAAGTGGTCGGCGGGCATTACCAGCAGTTGTGCGTCGTCGCCAAAATGTTCCTGCACATGCAGCGCCGCGACGGCAATGGCGGCGGCTGTGTTGCGACCGAATGGCTCCAGCAGCAGGTCCAGGGGCAGGCGTGACGGGTTGACCAGCCGGTAGTCATCGAGGGTGCGAAACAGCATCTCGCGGTTGGTCACCGTCAGCACGCTCTCCACACCGGGCAGGTGCGCGGCACGCTGGAAGGTTTTCTGCAACAGGCTCTGGCCATCACGCATGCGCATGAACGGCTTGGGCATGTTCTGGCGTGACACCGGCCACAGCCGCGTGCCCGACCCACCGGAAATGATGCAGGGAATTAATCCGTTGAGGGTATTCATCAATAGACTTCCTTGGTGGATAGAACGGCGGGAACCGTCATGAAGACGATGTACAAGTCAAACCACACCGACCACTTGGAGATGTATTCCAGGTCGTACTCGACACGTTTCTGGATCTTGAACAGAGTGTCGGTTTCACCCCGGTAACCATTGATCTGCGCCCAGCCGGTAATACCCGGTTTGACCCGGTGCCTTGAGCTGTACTCGCTGACCGCCACCTCGAAGGGCACGCCGGCAGCCTTGGTGGCAGTGGCGTGCGGGCGCGGGCCGACCATCGACATGTTGCCCAGCAGCACGTTGAACAGCTGCGGCAGCTCATCGATGCTGGTCTTGCGGATGATGCGCCCGACGCGGGTGATGCGCGGGTCGTGCCGGGTGGTTTGTTGCTGCGCGGTGAAATCGCTCTGGTCGGTGTACATCGAGCGAAACTTGAACACCCGTATTTCATTGTCGTTATAGCCAAAGCGGTTCTGGCGAAACAACACCGGGCCCCTGGAGTCGAGTTTGATGGCGATGGCCGTGATGATCATCACAGGCGACAGCGCCACCAGCGCCAGGCTCGCCAGCAAACAATCCTCAAGACGTTTGATCACCGGCGACCAGCCGCGCAGCGGTAACTGCGACGTGTTGAACATCAGGATGCCGCCCACGTCGGTGATCTTGCTATGGCCATAGCGCAGCGCGGCCATGTCCGGCACCAGCATCACGTTCACCGACAACTGTCGCAGACGATTGACCAACCCATGGATGCGCTGCTCCGCAGCCCAGGGCAGGCAGATCATCACCTGGTTGACCTGTTCGGCGCGGATGAGCTTTTCCAGGTCGCGGGTGTTACCCAGCAACGGCAGATTGCTCAACTCCTTGGGGATCCGCTCGGTGCGATCATCAATGAAGCCGATCAGACCGGAGCGGATATCGCCGTTGCGTTGCAGATGGTCGGCAACGTGCACGGCGGTGTCGGTAAACCCAAGGATCACCGTGCGCTGCAGGTACTTACCCTTGCGCATCAAACTGCTGTAAAGGCGCAGCATCAACAAACGTTCGAGACAAAACAGCCCAAGGCTGGCGAAGTACCAGGTCAACAGGTTACGTGGCGTCAATTGTGGAAAAAATTGCAATATCTGATACATGAACAGCAGGATGCAGAAAGCGGCTGACCAGGCCTTGACCTTGGTTTTCAAGCGGAGACGGTTGCTGAACAATTCCTCCGAATAAATGCCCAATGCCTGAAACAAAATGATGGTCAGAAACGCAAAAAATACGAGCAGACCAAGGAAGTGCGAACGCATCTCTGGGTTCATCGGATCGATGAAAAAAACCAGTAACAGCGGGGGTAATATCGCACTTAAACCATGGATGAATTTGACAAAAACAACAAAAAACTCAACAAAACCGGCACGCGTTAAAAACAAGCTATCGACTGATGACTTTTCTCGCATAAAACATCCCTCATTGCACTCCATGCGCTTTAGCCGGTATGCGTTAGTAGTGCATTAAACTCGGCTACGCTGGATAAATCGCAACTAATCAATCCAAATGCAACAAATCCATTTGAAGGGACCTTGCGGGGCAGTGGCTAAAGGAAGTGTTCCTCATGGTTGCTTAGTCAACGAATTGACGATGGTGCGGATGCAGCGTTCTAAAGGTGTTAAGCAAGGTTTTCTGAGGCATTTTATTGACATTCCTTGTCCAGATACTTGGTTAGAGGAGGGTGTGTTTTTGAGTGTAGGAACAAAAGTGAAATTTTTCCTGCTCAACAGCGAAGGTTTTTCAAAAGGCGGTGGGAAAGGGGGACAGGGACAAGGTCGAAGTTACGACTAAGTGCCGTGGCTGCGGGGTTTTAATGGCGTGGAAGTTGTCTTTTTAACTTCAAAAATAAATGAAAAAAAGTTATTCGAAGGTCGATAGCGACCAGTTTGAAGAGTGGTGCTTGTTCCCGACGGGGCGGGGCATCACTCGGTAAGAAATGGGGAGCGGGCTTGCTCGCGAAAGCGCTGTGCCAGTCACCGGATTCAGCGAATGCCACACCACCTTCGCGAGCAAGCCCGCTCCCACATGGATCCTGCGATGTCAGCCTAATCGCGCGGCGGCGCGTGCGGTGATTTCACCCCGCACTCTGCGTGACTCGGCGGTGCGCTTGCGGGCTTCGTCCAGCACCTGCTGCGGCGCAGTGTCCGGGCGCCCGGCGTCGAAGGGTGGCGCGGGCGCGTATTCGATCTGTAACTGCACCAGTTGCGCTGCCGCTTCGCTGTACAGCTCCGCTGCCAGCACCAGCGCAAAGTCGATCCCCGCAGTAATGCCGCCGCCGGTGAAGAGGTTGCCGTCGCGCACCACGCGTTCCTGCACCGGGATTGCCCCGAGCGGGGCGAGCATGTCGTGGTAGGCCCAATGGGTGGTGGCCTTGCGACCGCGCAGCAAACCCGCTGCGCCGAGTACCAGCGAGCCGGTGCACACCGAGGTGACGTAACGCGCGGTGAGGGACTGGGCCTTGAGGAAGTCGAGGGTGTCGACATCTTCCATCAGCGCACCGACGCCGGCCCCGCCGGGTACGCAGAGCACATCCAGGTTGGGGCAGTCAGCGTAGGTCATGGTCGGTGTGATCACCAGGCCAGTGCTGGAGGTGACCGGTGCGAGGTCCTTCCACACCAGATGTAATTTCACCTCCGGCAGCGAGCCCAGTACGTCGTAAGGCCCCGTGAGGTCCAGTTGTTGAATGCCGGGGAACAGCAGGAAACCGATCTGCAAGGTCATGAATGAAACTCCGCTCTGAAGAGGTAGACGACTGCACTGTAAAAGCCTAGGCTCTGGCGTATACGCCATTGAGCCCACAAATCGCGCCAATCATGCCCAAGATTATTCACGTACTCGCTTTTGATAACGCCCAAGTGCTCGATGTAACGGGGCCGTTGCAGGTGTTCGCATCGGCCAATGACCTGGCCCGTCAGCGCGGCCAGCCGTTGCCGTACAGCGTTTCGGTGGTTGCGGCCCAGGCCGAGCCGGTCATGACTTCGGCCGGTCTGGCGCTGGTGGCCGAGCCGTTGCCGACGGTCGACACACCGTGCGACACCCTGGTCATCGCCGGTGGCTGGGGCGTCTACGGTGCCGCCGAGGACCCGACGCTGGTGCAGTGGATACGCGCAAAAGCCCGGCACACGCGGCGCATGGCCTCGGTGTGCACCGGTGCTTTTCTGCTGGCAGCCAGCGGCCTGCTCGACGGTTGCCGCGTCGCCACCCACTGGACACGTTGCGAGGAACTGGCGCGCAAGTTTCCCGCGTTGACGGTGGAGCCCAACCCGATCTTCATCCAGCAGGGCGCCGTGTGGACGTCGGCCGGTGTGACCGCCGGTATCGACCTGTGCCTGGCGCTCGTCGAGGAAGATCTCGGCCGCGCCGTGGCCCTGGAGGTGGCGCGACACCTGGTGGTGTTCCTCAAACGCCCAGGCGGTCAGTCGCAATTCAGCGTCACCCTGTCGCTGCAGAACGGCGGCAGCCGTTTCGCCGAACTGCATGCCTGGATCGCGGAGAACCTGACGCTGGACCTGAGCATTGCCACCCTGGCAGCCCAGGCCGGCATGAGCGAGCGCAGCTTCGTGCGCCACTACCGCGCCGAAACCGGCCAGACCCCGGCCCGCGCCGTTGAACGGATCCGCGTCGAAACCGCCCGCCGGCAACTGGCGGACAGCGCAGCGTCGATCAAGCGCATTGCCGTGCAGTGTGGATTTGGTTGCGAAGAAACTCTGCGTCGCAGCTTTCTTCGCGCAGTATCGGTGACACCTCAGGCATACCGAGAGCGCTTTGCGCCCGCACAGCCATAACAGGTGGCTCCTGTGGGAGCTGTCGAGCTTCAGCGAGGCTGCGATGGGATCACTGCGGTGTGCCTGCCGGACCGCAATGCCCGTATCGCAAACCTTATCCGGCGGGGCATGACGCTGTTATCGGCGCAGCAATTCCAGCAGCGCAGCCAGGGTTTCTCGCGGTGCTTCCTGAGGAATATTGTGGCCCACACCGGGTAAGACCTGGCGTCGATAAAATCCGCTGAAATGCGCGAGGTCGTCATCTTCTTCCGACGCAGGCCCGACGCCGTCGTCGGCACCGCACAACGAAATACTCGGCACTGAGATGGGGGGCTGTTGCGCCAGCGCCTGTTCAATGGGCTCCAGGGCAGGATCACCCGGCGCATACATGAATCGATGGCGATAGGAGTGAATCACCACCTCGACAAAGTCCGGGTTATCGAATGAACGCGCGGTCTGCTCATACAGGCGCGGTCCCGCTGCCCACGATGGCGACCATAGCGCCCACAGCAACTGGCAGAGTTCGCGGCGGTTGGCCGTCAACCCCGCCACGCCGCGTGGAGTGTGAAAATAGTACTGGTACCACAATCGATGCTCCGTCGCAGGCGCTTGAGGCTCGTGGGCGTGGGCAATGTCCTGAATGTTGTAGCCATCCCCGGTGACCAGTCCACGCACCCGTTCTGGCCACAGCGCCGCGACGATACAGGCCGCGCGCCCGCCCCAGTCGTAACCGGCCAGCGTCGCTTGCGCAATGGACAGCACATCCATGAAGTCCAGCAAGTCCCTGGCCAGCGCCGCTTGCTGACCCGAGCGCATCACCTGCGCATTGATAAACCGCGTCGGCCCGTAGCCGCGCAGGTAGGGCACCAACACCCGATAACCCAGCTCGCCCAGGGCCGGCGCAATTCCATCATAGCTGCGCGGGTCATAAGGAAAACCGTGCAGCAGAATCACCGGTTCGCCGTTGTCGGGGCCGTGGGCTTCATACGCCACGTCGAGCATGGAGGTACGCACGTAAAGCAGCGGGGCAGGGCGGTTCATTGTGGGCTCCTATCGACGCGTCAAAGGTTACACCTTGTCTTCACGGTTGCCACACCGTCTTCTCCCCACTCAACTTCCTGTCCAGAAACGACGCCGCGCTGATCAACGCCAGATGGCTCAGCGCCTGGGGCGTGTTGCCCAAGTGCCGTGCCTGGGTGTCGAATTCCTCGGCGTACAAGCCCAGCGGGTTGGCGTAGCGCAGCAGCTGTTCGAATTCCAGGTGGGCCTTTTCCAACTGGCCGGCGCGGGCCAGGCATTCGACGTACCAGAACGAGCAGGCCGCGAAGGCGCCTTCGGTGCCTTGCAGGCCGTCGATCTGGCTGTCGTCGTTGCGGTAGCGGTAGACCATGCCGTCGCGCACCAGGCTTTTCTGGATCGCGGCCAGGGTCGACAGCCAGCGCGGGTCGGTGGCGGCGACGAAGCGAACCAGCGGCATCAGCAGCATTGAGCCGTCGAGGGCGGTACTACCAATGTGCTGCACGAAATGGCCGCGTTCCTCGTTCCAGAAATTTTCCCAAATGTCGGCGTAGATCGCCTGGCGCGTCTGGTCCCAGCGGGCGAACGGGGCCGGCAGCGAACGTTTTGAGGCCAGGCGAATCGCGCGGTCCAGGGCCACCCAGCACATCAGCCGCGAGTGCAGGAAGTGATGCTGTTCGCCGCGCATTTCCCAGATGCCCACATCTTTGGTGTCCCAGATTTCGCAGACCTGATTCGCCACGTCCACCGTGTGTTTCCAACCCTCATGGGAAATGGCTTCACCGTATTTGTTCACCAGGTAAACCGCGTCCATCAGCTCGCCGTAGATGTCCAACTGGATCTGATCGAACGCTTCGTTGCCCACTCGCACCGGCGTGGCGCCGCCGTGGCCGCTCAAGTGGTCCAAGGTGGCTTCCGGCAACTCCTGGCGACCGTCGATGCCGTAGAGAATATTGATCTTGATCGACTGGCCGCAGCAGTCGCTCACCCGTCCTTTTAGCCAGCGCATGTAGCTGTTGGCTTCTTCGACGAAACCCAGGCGCATGAACGCGTAGACGGTGAACGACGCGTCGCGGATCCAGGTGTAACGATAATCCCAGTTGCGCTCGCCGCCAGGGGTTTCCGGCAGGCCGAAGGTGGCGGCGGCGATGATTGCGCCGTGTTTGCGCGAGGTCAGCAGTTTCAGCGCCAGGGCCGAGCGATTGACCATCTCGCGCCAGCGGCCTCGGTAGTTGGATTGGCTGATCCAGCCGCGCCAGAACTTCAACGTGCGTTCCAGGTAGAGGTCAGTGCAGGCGTTGGTGACGCGCGGATCATCCTCACCGCCGAGCACGAATTCGGCGCCTTCGTCCTGGGCCAGGCTGAAGCTGGCGACGGCGGCATCGTCTTCGAGGGTCAGCGGATGGCTGCCGATCAGGCGCAGGCCGGGCTGGTCGGCGGCGCTGAACACCACGCCTGCATTGGCAATCTCGGCGCGGGTGGTGGCCCGCGCATAATCATGGCGCACGGCGCAGCGCAGATGAATGGTCGCCTTGCCGCTGACCACACGCACGCGACGAATCAACAGCGGCAGGTCATCGACGTTTTCACTGACCGTGAGCAAATCGGTGATCTCCACCACGGCCTCGTCACTCAACCAACGGGTTTGCAGCACATTGGTGTCGGGCAGGTAGATCTGCTCGCGACGGGCGTTGGGTAGGTCGGGGGTGAGCTGGAAAGTACCGGCGTCGGGGGTGTCGAGCAGCGCGCAGAAGATCGAAGGACTGTCGAATTCCGGCCAGCAGAAAAAATCGATGCTGCCCTTGTCGTTCACTAACGCAGCGCTGCGCATGTCGCCGATGATGCCGTGAGCATCGATCGCGCTCTGGGGTTCGTTTTTGAAATCAACCATTGCCACGGAACTCCGGATAAAGGCTCATGCCGCCGTCGATGAACAACGTGCTGCCCACCACGTAATCGGATGCATCACTGGCCAGCCACACCACCGCATTGGCCACGTCTTCCACATCGCCGACCCGGCCGTAGGGAATCAGCTTGAGCAGCTCTTTTTCCGCCGCGCCTTCGGTGGCTGCGCGATTAATCGCGGTGCGAATCGCCCCCGGCGCGATGCCATTGATGCGAATGCGTTGTTCGCTGACCTCCTGGGCCAACGTGCGCATCAGCATGTCCACACCGCCTTTGGAGGCTGCGTAGTTCACATGGCCGGCCCAGGGAATCAACTGGTGCACCGAACTCATGTGGATGATCTTGCCGGCTGCGCGGGAAACACCTTCGCGCAGTCCCTGGCGGTTGAAAATGCGCACCGCTGCACGAGCGCAGAGGAACTGCCCGGTGAGGTTGACGCCGATTACGGTGTTCCAGTCGTCGAGTGTCATGTCGACCAGATTGGCGTCTTTTTGCAGGCCGGAGTTGGCGACCAGAATATCCAGGTGGCCGAACGCATCGAGGGTCTGGGCAAACAGACGCTCCACGTCAGCCTCTTTGGACACGTCGCCGCCGATGGCAATGGCGCGGCCGCCGCTCGCATTGATCTGCGCGGCCAGGGCTTCGGCCGGCGCCGCCTGGGAATTGTAATTGAGCACTACCGCCGCGCCGGCGTCGGCCAGGGCCTTGGCGGCACCTGCGCCGATGCCGGAGCTGGCACCGGTGACCAGCGCTACTTGTTGCTGCAATGTGATCTGCATGGCCCACCCGTTGATTGTTGAACGTCCCTTGTGCTGACTGACGGGCAGCGCCGGAAGTTCAGGGCCATGCCTGATTGCCTGCCAGGAACTGATCACGACGGATGCGCCACACAGGTGGTCAGTTGATGCGTTTCGACCGCAGGTCGCCTCTCTCGACTGCAGACCGCCCCGTTCACTGGAGAACCCCATGTCGGTATCGACGACTGATCCATCCGTATCCACTTCATCCTTCCATGGCCACTCGCACGCGAATACCCGGCCTGATGAAGCCGCCCAACGCTCTTCGCCTGCTGCGTCCCCCGTCAACGGGCAAAAAACGGCCAATGTGAGCTTTCATTTTCATCAAGATCACGCTGGACCGGTTTTCGGGCAACCGCAAACCACAGCGCCCCATCAGCATCAGCACGCCGAGCCGCAGCGCCCTGCGCCCTCGATGTGGGGGTTGCTGGCAATGGTCAATAACTTGATGAGCCTGTTAGGGTTCGCCCGGCCACCGATGCTGACGGGCTTGTCGACGAAGAGCAACGAACAGTTGGCGCAGATGCTGCTCAATAATTTCGACGCCTTCAGAGACCCCAAGAGGCCCAATTATGTCAGCCTCGATAGTATTCGAACGATGGCGAAAAAAGCGTGGACCAGCGATCCGGTCATGAACCAGAACATCCTCCTGGCCAGAGAGATGCTCAAGCGCCCGGCGCTCATGAGAGGTCTCGATCAGCATGGAGCAACGGGCGCGCAGGATGGCCTGATCAGTTGGCAAAACCTGGCCGCTGTCAGTCGGGGCGACACCCTCTTCAAGTACAGGAGCGATAAGGAGCTGGTCGGATCGATATTCCAGCACTTCAACCAACTCAAAACGCCCGGTGCGCAGGACCTGCGGATCAGCGATCTGGCCAGGTGGGCGGCCGCACCTCTGATGGGCAAAGGTGATCAGGATGACTTGATTCAGATGGCCCGTGAAATCCTCAAGCGTACTTGGTTGCTGGAAAATATTGATGACTTTCAACTCGGGTCCAACGGCGACATTATCAGCCTGTCAGCGCTCTACCACTTGTCTCGCTGACAACTGCCCGGGCGCCACCCACCCTGCGTGGCGCCTGGGTAATGGGTTGGCTGCCCGCCATGGCGCACGGGTTTTTACATGCTGTCATTGGTATTTCCCGAACGCTCGGAACTGGCACCCTCATCCGGCCACATATCAGGTGTTTGCCTGACCTGAGTTTGCTTGATGACCGGGGTCATCAAGTTGACGCTCTCCAGGCAGGCCTCTATTTGAAAGAGTTGGAGAAAGCTCATGAGTATCGAGGGTGTATTACCTTACGCACGACCTCCCGCGCTGGACACCACGGCTACGCGGTCAGTCGCGCCAAAGCCGTTGTCTCCCCCTGAAGCCTGGCGCGAAAACCAGCTCGCGACCGCAGCCCAGATCCCTCGCCAGCCCTCCCGGTTGCGTGGATCGCCGCCAGGGTTGCATCACCGAGCATTGCAGAATCCTGCCTCTGGACGAGCAAGCTTGCTCAAGGTTGACGCGACGACCACCGATAGCAAGTTGGCAGCGTCGCTGGAAGAACACTTTCATCTGTTATGGCCCTTTTGAAGATGGGCCGCTTACCCCTGTCAGCATTACGCCAGTTTGCTGCTCAACCCCAGGGTGATTGCGAGAAACGTAACCGCTTGATCCAGATAGTCGGTGAAATCCTTAAACGCCCGCGACTGGTGGATGCGATCTCGATGCCCGATGGTTACATTACCCGCGACAGCCTTAGAGCTGCCGCTTCGGTAATGCAGGGCAGCAGTTCTCCGTCGTTATTCAGCCTGGACACGTTTCATGGCAAAGGTAATCACGAGGTGGTGCTGAGCTTTAAAGAAGAGTTCGCAGGTTTGCGGGACCCGACCAAGGATCTCAAGTTTCTGTTTTGGGAGCTTCAGTACGTGGAAATCGCAAAGCTCAGAGACGTCATGCGGGATCCTTATAAGCTCGATAACAATGGCAAGCCGGTGGCGGAACCGTCTACCGGCATGCTGATGCCTGAATACAGCGAGCACTGTGTATACACAGCCATCAATCTCATTAACAGACCGGGCTTGCTTTCTTCACTGCGCCTTGCCAACTCCATGCAGCTGTTGGGCAGGTTTTGTCCGCCGGGCTATCTTGGCAACTTGTGTCTTGATCTTTGGCTTGAGCAGGACGTAGCGCGAAAGGCGCGCTGATGAAGACTCTTGTCTGGCAAGCGATCGGATCATGCGGGAACCATTTTTCGACGGTTTACCACGAACAAGACATCCATGGGCCGTTGTTTGCCCGTGGGTGTTTTCATTTACTGGAACAGGTCTGGATCATGAACTCGCCATCTTTCGAATCTCGTCAAGCCCAGTACACCTTAACGCCCCTGCCTTCTGCTGCATGCGAGGGCCAGAAGCATGACACGCCGCTGCCGCAGGGTCTCAACCTTACCTCCACGCCTAAATTCAGCTTCAAGGCGCCTACGGCCGAGGACTTTGATAAAGGGTCGAAAACACAGGCGCAAGAGCCTGGGTCCGGCTCCGCGGGTTCACTGCTCGCCAGCATCAGGAACCTTTTGTCCCGTCGCGCCTGATCATGCGCGCAGTATTTTTCCGCTGACCGCCACCGCTGCCAGCAGGACACCGATCAGCATGAAGGCGGTCGCCAGGCTGCTGCCGTGGGCTATGAAGCCGATCAGGGCGGGGCCTGCCAGAATCCCTGCATAGCCCAGGGTAGTGATGGCCGGCACGGCAATGTGTTCCGGCATCACGGTCTGCTTGCCAACCGCGGTATAGAGCACCGGGACAATGTTTGAACAACCGGCGCCCACCAGTGCATAACCGAGCAATGCCATTTCCCAGGCAGGGGAGAGTGTCGCGAGGAATATGCCGGCCGCCGCCAGCGCGCCGCCGACCACGATCACACGAGTTGCGCCCATGCGGCGCACAATGGCGTCACCGGTCAGGCGCCCGGCAGTCATGGTCAGGGCAAAGGCCGCGTAGCCCAGGCCCGCATAGGCTTCATCCAGGCCGCGCTCGTCGCTGAGGAACACCGCGCTCCAGTCCAGCACCGCGCCTTCGGCCAGGAACACGATAAAACACAGACAGCCGATAAACAGCACCACGCCATGGGGAATCGCAAACGCGGGGCCCGAGCTCTCACTGCCGTAAGGCAACAGGTGCGGTCCGGCCTTGAGCAGTGCCACGACCATGATCACAATCACTACCAGCATCGCCTGCAGTGGCGAGCAACCGAGCCCCAGCAGGCCCGCGACACCCGCCGCGCCGACAATACCGCCCAGGCTGAACAACCCATGAAAACCCGACATCATGGTTTTGCCACTGGCGCGTTCGACGATCACCGCCTGCAGGTTGACCGTTGAATCCACTGTGCCCAGACCCGCGCCGAAGAGAAATAACCCAGCCATCAGCAGCGGAATCGAACTGACCGTAGCGAGCAGGGGCAGCGCCAGACAGATCATGACAGTGCCGGCAGTCAGTACGCGTCGGCAGCCATAGCGCGATGCCAGCAAGCCCGCCACCGGCATGGCGAGGATCGACCCGACCCCCAGGCACAACAGCAGCAGTCCCAGCGTGCCTTCATTGAGGTTCGCCCGCGCCTTGGCATAGGGCACCAGGGGGGCCCAGGCCGCGATGCCAAAACCGGCGATAAAAAAGGCGATGCGTGTCGACATTTGCTCCAGCCGTCCGGGAATCACGGAGGCTGGGGTGGGGATGGCAGTCATGCAGAGTCCTTGGTTTGGCGTTCAGCTAACGATGTCCTGCGCGACATCCTTGCACATCAGGCCGTGCCGAGCGAGCGCGGTTGCGTCACCGTTCAAGGCAAAAAGCGCCGGTCGTGAATATTATTTTTACACATGCGGGAACGCTCGGCGCATCACTGACCACAGACAAGCCATCGAGCCTGTGGGAGGGAGCCTGGAAGGTGTGCGGTCCCTGCGAGAAAGGTTGAACCCCGGATTTCTTGCAGGGAGTTACCTCTTCCAGTCTGCCAACCATGGGGTCGACTTTTTGTAATCAGCCAATAGTTTTGTGAACAGTGCCTACAACTTTTTAGTTATGTGCCTACGAACTACCGTACGAAATTTCTTGTTGGAGCCAGTCAGCTCTTCTGAGCTTATTAATTGTTTTGTAAAAGACACTTCCATCCTCGCCGTACGAAACTTCTTTTTTATTTCTGAAAGGCCGAATTTTTCCTGAAATCGCTAAGCTTCAGGGCGTTCAGGCACTTTTTTTCGCCACCCAGCGAGCAGTGGTGAGGGGAAGTATTTTCTATCAGGAAGTTGACTGGCGGTTACCTACGATGGCTGATGCGTTTGTTTCTTCACGGTTTAAATTAATCTTTTCAAGTCTGGATACAGACTTTCAAGTAGCGGCGTTCAAGGGCAGTGAGGCCATTGATCAGCCGTACTTCATTGAGGTGCAGTTAGTCAGCGAAAATCCCTCGATTGACCTGGAGGCCTTGCTTCACCAACCCGTCTTCCTTTTCCTGGGCGAAGTCGATGAAGGGCTGCATGGGCAGGTCTACAGCATCGGGCGCGATGACCGGGGTACGCGTCTCACGCGCTACCGCCTCACCCTGGCACCGCGCCTGGCGTGCCTGGCCCATCGCTGCGACCAGCGCATTTTCCAGCAGCGCAGCGTGCCGCAGATCATTGCAGCGGTGCTCGAACACCACGGCATCCTCGCCGACGCCTACGCGTTCGAACTTGGGCCGGTGGTGTATCCGCCGCGCACGTTCTGCGTGCAATACGCGGAAACAGACCTGCATTTTATCCAGAGGCTGTGCGAAGAAGAGGGCATCCACTTCCACTTTCGCCACACTGCGGACAATCACCTATTGGTGTTCGGTGATGACCAGACGGTGTTCCAGCACCTGCCCGCACAGCGTTACAGCGCGTCAGCCGACCCGCTGCCTCAGGGCGCTCGAGTGGTCCAGCGTTTCGACCGGCGGCTGGCGACACGCAGCCGGCAAACCGTACGCCGTGATCATGACTTCGAGCACCCTTCGTTGTGCCTGCAGAACACCGCCGGGGACGCGGGTGCACAACCCCATCAGGATTATCACTACCCCGCAGGTTTCACCAGCCGTGTACGGGGTTTGCAACTGGCGCGACGTGGCCTGGAGCGCCATCAAAGCGATCGGCATCGCGCACTTGGCAAAAGCGATCAGCCTGCGCTGCGCAGTGGTCACTTCCTCCCGTTGCAGGATCACTCCGACCCGGATTGCAACGATCTGTGGTTGCTCACGTCCGTGCACCATGAAGGTTACCAACCGCAGGTGCTGGAGGAGGCGGTATTCGAAGCAGGCAAGTTCCGTGGCTATCGCAACCGCTTCACCGCGACACCCTGGCGCGCCGTACACCGACCGGCCCTCAAACACCCCAAGCCAACCATCAACGGCAGTCAGACCGCAACGGTGACCGGGCCTGCCGGGGAGGATGTGCATTGCGATGCCTATGGTCGGGTAAAAGTCCGCTTTCATTGGGATCGCCTGGAAAAGAGCGACGACAAGAGCAGTTGCTGGGTGAGGGTGGCATCGGGATGGGCAGGTAATGGCTTCGGCGCAATGATGATTCCACGGGTGGGAATGGAAGTGCTGGTGACGTTCCTCGAGGGCGATCCAGACCGGCCACTTGTCAATGGATGCCTGCCCAATGCGTCGCACCTGCCCACCTATCCGTTGCCACAACACAAAACGCGCAGCGTATTGCGCAGTTGCAGTTCACCCGGCGGTGACGGCGCCAACGAGTTGCACCTCGAAGACCGGCGCGGCGAAGAACTGATCTTCCTGCGCGCTCAACGTGATCTGGAGCAACAGGTCGGTCACGACAGTCGGCTTGAGGTGGCCGGAGAGCGGCATGAAGTCATTCGCGGAGTAAACACGGTGCGCCTGGAAGACGAGGACCATCGCCATGTCGTTGGTGATCGCAAGGTGGTGCTGGAGGCGCACGACCACCTCAAGGTACATGGCGACAGCCTGACCCATGTTGGCCAGACCCTGGTGGTCGAGGCCGGGCAGCAACTGCACCTCAAGGCCGGAGCCAGCCTGGTGATCGATGCGGGTGCGCAACTGAGCCTGAAGGCGGGGGGAGAGCACCTGGTGATCCAGGCTGGGGGTATTTTCAGCAGCCGGCCCATCACTGCGGGCGGGGCGCCGTCCGTCACACGCTCGATCAGTGCTGCGCCGACAACTGCTCCGAGCATCTCCCCGGCACAGGATCAGATCATGCGCCTTGCTCGAAAACTGGACGCGGATTTCTGCCCACTGTGCGAGCGCTGCAGCGAAGGCCTGTGCGACATGAGGGCCGCCTGATGGAAAACCTGCCCAGTGAATGGATGGCCCGCCAACAACAGGCGGGGCGGCGTCTGTGCCTGATGCTCGAAGGAAACAACTGTGCGCGTCGGCCACTGCTGGCCGTGCGTGAACCGCTGAACTATCGCTGCCTTTACAGCGATACCGCTGCGGCGGAACTGGCGAACGCAGGTCCCGTGATCCTGCTGTTGGAGCATTTGAACGAGCCCGCTCTGGTCGACCTGCTGCAACGTCCCGAGGCTCATTGGGGCTGGCTGGGCAGCCTGCCCGATGAAGACCTGACCAGCGTGACGCGACATTGGCGCGAGCGTTTGCTCATGGGACCGGCGGGGAGTCAGGCGCTTTACCGCTTCCATGACAATCGCACCTTCGCCCGTGCCCTGGCTTGTCTGCCGAAAACGCACTGGCCGCCCTTTCTCGGTCCTCTGATCAGCGTGTGCTACTGGCATGAGGGCACTTGGCGCCAAGCTGAGAACCCCGCCCCTGGAGAATATCCGGTGCCTGACCCGGCCCCGTGGCTGGCCGTCCCAAACCCACAGGCTGAGGCGATCCTGCACGCCAACATCCTGCGCTATCTGTTGGCCGAACACAGCGAAAACCTCGTTGCGCTGTTTGAATTCCAGGACCCCAGAATCTGGCTGACGCAAGTACTGGAACAGGCACGTGCCTGGCAATGGCGGGGCACGGAACAGTTGGAGTTTCTGGTGGTGCGCAGGCTTGAGGAAGCGACCCGAGGCAGCGTTGTTCATTGGCAACCGATGACAGGCGAGGCGCCGCAAGAGCATTTTGAACGGCTAGCGGGGCAGTGGCACAGGGCGGGGCGCAGGGATGAGTAAGTGGTTGGGGGTGACGTTATTTGTCTGTGTGATGACAGGGCTCTATGGGTGTGCGGGGAGGGCGGCGGAGCGGTTTACGTTGGAGGTGGATTTGCCGGCCGGATTTTCTGCTCTAGGGGACGCTATTTATACACCTGCACCGGGTGAAACCTGCAAGCTGCCCAAAAGAACGGGTAAGCGGCCTGAGTTGAAAGTATTCAAGGCCGCCAGCAAGTCGGTGCCAAATAGAGTGAGTTTCGATGTGCCGCTGACGGAGAGCGTGGATGGTTGTGCCCTGGTAGTGCGCGAGCTTGTTTTCGCACTCAATGCCAGTTGGGGAATGCGTTGGTCGGATATTGGACGGGATTACGCAATCATTTATTTCCGCGATAACGATGAGCCCTGGACATCTCAGATGCCTGAGTCGGGAGTGCAGGAGCTTCCTGGGCAATGCCAGTGGGTATTTCGAACGGTCGGCTCTGCGCATGCCTTGATCAAGGGGCTGCGTTGCAGATCATTGGATGGAGGCGGCGAAATCACAACTAAGCGGCCAGGTGGATATGTAACGCGCGACACATTAGCCGGCCGGACGTTGAGGATGAAATTGGCACTCAGCGAGGAGGAATCACCCGCTGAAGGTGATAGCTGGATCAGCGTCCCGGGCGGTTGGAAGCGGTGTATGGGGAAAAACCAAGATGACGTGTTCGGCTTTTGTCGCGGCAATGTTACTGACTTCAAGACGTTCAAAATGCCTGATGGACGATTTTGCAGCGTTTATCCGACTTGTTATTGATCAAGGAGAACACTCATGGGACAGGATGCATGGAAGCAGCAATTCTTCAATGATCAGATGCCCGCTTGTGCATTGAGCGGAGACTGGTTGACTTTCTGCCTGGTTGATACGGCGGGGAATGGGAAAAGTTACGGTGGGTTGGCCTATACCATCAACGACAGTGCCGGTAGGCAACATCAAGGTCGTTTGAATGGAGAAGGCTTTGCCAGAGTTGAGGGTTTTTTCTGTGGCCCTGTAGTCTTGATGCTGGAGGACTCTTATTCAGGTAATGCAATGCCCTATCAACGGCTTATGACGCGAGCCGATTACGCACTGCCTATCACCGAGCTTCAAGTGCGAGCAGAGCAGGCACTGTTTCCTGATCAAGAAAATCTCCTTGTCGAACCTAGCCCCGCGCGAAAAAAAGCGGATCATTTCTATCAGGTCGAAGTCAGTGACTTGGTACGGCACAGTGCTCACCTGCCGCCAATATCGGGGAGTGCCAATCGTCCGATGCGGCATGCGCTCAAAATGATGGAACAGCTGGGTTTTGGCCCGCCAGAATTGTTCCTTGACGGGTTGGTGCTGTTTCCAAAGAAACTTACAGTGTTGGAGGTTCGCCCTCTGCGAGCGCTACGGCCTGTCATTTCTACGGCTGATCAATTTTGCGCGCTGAACCTTTACCAGTTAGCGCTAATGGCGACATTAAGCTATTGCGAGTTTGGTCAGGACCCTCCATCCGGTTCAGAAGAAACGGTCAGCTTCCCGCTCACCCCCAGTATTGGAAATGTGTTTGTAGAGCATCTGTCCTGCTACCGAGAAGCCTGGAAGTTCGACTCGGTGCAAGTGCAGCGGTTTTATCCAATGTATGAAAACGTGGCGTACTCCAGACGTTTTGAGATCTTGCCTTTTGATCCGAAGCTGTATGAGCGGAATCACTCCGCTGGTGAAAATCCGCAGCGGCTTCACTTTTTCAACGATGCTGAGTTCGGCACTGACACCCAAGCTTTTATCTGTCATCACGATGAAGTAGTGCTTGTCGCAGTGCGTGGCACGGCCAGCGGCGCGGATGCTTTGCGCGATGCAGATGCTCATCAAGTGCCATTTGTCGAAGGGGTTGGAAAAGCTCACCAAGGGTTTCATCAAGCATTTCAAGCCATGCATAACCATGTACTGGACTATCTATTCCGATTTCACAAAGACCAGCGCATTGTCATCTGTGGCCACAGTCTTGGTGGCGCAATTGCCCTGTTACTGGCCGAAGCCTTGCGCCGCAATGCCGACCGCGATTACAACCCACTCCTCTACACCTACGGCGCCCCCCGTGCCGCCGACTCCGAATTCGTCGCCGGTGCGTCCAGCCTGGTGCACCACCGCATCGTCAACCACAACGACCCCGTGCCCAGCGTCCCGGCGACATGGATGAACACCACCGCCAAGCTGTGGATTCCTGGTGCCGTCGCATTGTTCAGTGCCCCCGGCCCCGGCGGTTTGTTGTTCGCTGCCGGGCTGGTGCGCGTGGGCGGCAACCCCTATCAGCATCATGGTGAGCAACGGCATTTCATGCCGATCAAGCTGCCGGATGGCACGCAGTCTTCGGTGTTGTGGAAGCCCGGTTGTGAGTCCATTCAGGAGGCAGCCTGCAATCGCGCCCTGCAGCTGCAAGGCGACATGCCCGCTCGTGACAACTTGTTGAAACAGCTATTCCAAGCCAGCCAGCACTTCATGACTGCCAGCTACATACCGGCTGCCTGGGCCACCTTGCGTCGCTGGCAGCAGACCCTGGAAAGCCAGGGTACGTTGGTTACGCCAAGAGAGTTCGAATGGATCGACCGAGCACTTGAGCGTATGGGCCAGCAACTGCGTGACAAGAATCGCGAACTTGATCGGCGTCGGCCAACCAACCAGCGCAGTCACGCGCACTCGCACAGCCAGGCCTTGAGTGCCGAGATCGACCGGTTGCGCACCAGCCGCGAGCGCCTCCAGAGCTTGCGCTGGCGCCGCCTGGATGCGCGCGACGTCTATGGCAGCCATGCCGACGCGCCGCACCTGCAAGCCAGCCTCAAACGTTGGTTCAGCCATCGCGAGAACCGCGAATTGTCCCAGGTTGCCAGCATTCCGCCGCCCACTCTCGACGATCGAGGGAGGGCGCACACGCTGGATATCGATTCAATCGTCTAGCCCTCAGCGTGCAAAAAACTCCACCTGCGCGGGTTGGCGCTTCATAAGCACCTTGCCATTGCGGATCGAGTACAGCGGCAGGCCCTGGCTGCGAATCACCTCATAGTCGCTGTCTGCCGAAAGAATCAGCAGGTTGGCCGGTCGCCCAGGCGCGAGGCCGTACCGGTCACCCAGGGCCATGGCTTTGGCACTGTTGTCGGTGACCAGGTCGAGGGCACTTTGCAGGTTGCGGTAGCCGAGCATATGGCAGATATGCAGACCCGCTTCCAGTACGCGCAGGATGTTGCCGTTGCCCAGCGGGTACCACGGATCGACGATGGAGTCCTGGCCGAAGCACACGTTCATGCCGGCCTCCAGCAGTTCGTTGACGCGCGTGACGCCACGGCGTTTCGGGAAACTGTCGAAGCGCCCTTGCAGGTGGATGCTCTCGGTGGGGCAGGATACGAAGCTGATACCTGAATGCCCCAGCAGGCGGAACAGCTTGGCGCAGTAGGCATTGTCGTAGGAGCCCATGGCCGTGGTGTGGCTGGCGGTGACACGGGCACCCATGTCGCGGCTGCGCGCTTCTTCGGCGAGCACTTCGAGAAAGCGCGAGTGGGGGTCGTCGGTTTCGTCGCAATGCACGTCCACCAGGCAGCCAGTGCGCTCGGCCAGGTCCATGAGAAATTTCACCGAGCTTACGCCTTGGTCACGGGTGTACTCGAAGTGCGGTATGCCGCCGATCACATCGGCCCCCAGGCGAATGGCTTCTTCCATCAGCTCGCGGCCGTTGCGGTAGGACTCGATGCCTTCCTGGGGAAAGGCGACGATTTGCAGGTCGATCAAATGCGCGCTTTCCTCGCGCACCTGCAACATGGCCTTGAGCGCGGTGAGATCCGGATCGGTGACATCGACATGAGTGCGCACATGCTGGATGCCGTGGGCGGCCAGGGCCTGGATGGTCTTGTGGGCGCGGGTGCGGGTGTCTTCCTCGGTAATGGTGGCCTTGCGTTCGCCCCAGCACTCGATGCCTTCGAACAGCGTGCCGCTCATGTTCCAGCGTGGCTCGCCGGCCGTGAGGGTGGCATCGAGATGGATATGCGGTTCGACAAAGGGCGGTATCACCAGATGACCGGCGGCGTCCAGGTCGTCAGCCATCAACGCAGGCACGGCGGTCTGTGCAGTGATGCTGGCAATCCGGCCATTTTCCAGGTGCAGATCATGCAGGCCTTCACGGTTTCGCAGGCGGGCATTGATGATGTGCATGGGCAAGTTCCTCTTGGCTAAAAACAATCAGGCGGTCGACAGATTACCATCGGCGAGGGTAGGGCTCATGCCTGTGCGTCAGCCAATGGTTCGCGCACGCGCAGTACGGCAGTGAGCAGCATGTAGGTCAGGGAAGCGGCGACTATCCCCACCAGTGGCGCCACCCATGGCGAGCTGAACGCAAGCACTGTGCCGACGACATAGGCCGTCAATCCCGGCCAGTTGAAGGCGGGCAGGCGTGCAACGGCCAGGCGCGGGTAACGTCCACGATAGCGGTAGAAGAAATCCGCCATGATCACGCCGCCTATTGGGGGGATCACGGTGCCCAGCAGAATCAGGTACGGGACCAGCATGTCATACATGCCCAGCAAGGCCAGCAGGGTGCCGATCACTGCGCCCGTCAGGGTCACGGTCTTGCGGCGGCGAGTGCGTAACAGGTTGCAACCGGCCACGGCGAAGTTGTAAATGGTGTTGTCCTGAGTGCTCCAGATGTTGAGCAGCAACATGGCCATCGCTGCCATGGCAAAGCCTTGCAGCAGCAACACTTCCACCACGTCAGGTTGTTGATAGACGATGGCGCCGTAAGCGCCGATCAATACCATCAAGCCATTGCCGACAAAAAATCCGATCAGGCTGGCCAGCACCGCGACTCTGGCCGAGCGGGAAAATCGCGTCCAGTTGGTGGCCTGGGTCGCCCCGCTGACAAAGGTACCAAACACCAGGGTGATCGCCGTGGACAGGTTCAACTCACCCGTCGGCACCACCGCCAGCAGGCCATCGAGCCCGCCGACTTTTTCTGTTGCCACCCACATCGACAGGCACAACAGAATGCCCATCGCCGGCACCGCGATATACGACAGGATCTCAAGGCCGCGATACCCCACGTATGCCGTCGCGCAGAACATCAGTCCAAACAGCACCATCAGACCCAGCACGCTGCCCTGGCTCAATGCGAAATATTTGCCCAGTACCACGGCTGCCGTGGCGGTACCCCAGGCATACCAGCCGATCTGGGTAAAACCAAGGATCAGGTCGCTGAGCTTGCTGCCCATCTCGCCGAAGCAGAAGCGGCCCATCAGCACCGAGTTCAAGCCGCTCTTGAACGCGATGTAACCCAGGCCTGCGGCGTAGATGCCCAACAGCAGGTTACCCAGCGCCACGACACCGAGCATATCGACGAAGCTGAACGCCACACCCAGCTTGCCGCCGGCAAACATGGTCGCCGTAAAAAAGGTGAACCCCAGCAGCACCATTGCGGTGGACGCCAGGCCCTTGCGCGCATGCAGAGGGACTTCGCTGAGAGGGTAATCGTTGCCCGGTTCGTGCTGCGTCATGTGCCTTGCTCCCTGATGGTTGACGCCGGGGTTGTTGCACCGCGCGTGCCAAACCTGCAGGCGGTCAATGATCACTGCACCGCACTTTTAGCCATCTGAGAGAGCCTGTACTCACCCAGCGCGAAAGCGGTGCAGCGGTGAGACAAATTGGATCGCTCGGCGAGTCAGAGTTGTTTGCTCATATACACCCTGCGCAGACCGTTCTCGACGCAATGATGGGTTTTTACATAGCCTCTGCGAGTGTAGAGCGCGATATTCTCGGTCATGGCTTCATTGGTGTAGAGGATGATGTTCGAATAGCTCGAGTCAACAGCCTGCTGCTCGGCAAAGTCCATCAACTGCCGCCCGAATCCGAGGCCCTGGGCGTTCGGGTCGACGGCGAGGTTATCCAGCAAGAGCGCATTACTGGCCGCGACGAGGATGATAAAACCCTGAACCCGCCCGGCATTGTCCAGCACATGCACTCCGCCGCAGGCAACCCGTTGGTGATAGTCCTCCAGCATCGGGCCGGGTTTACGACCGATGCGCTCTATGTAAGGCGCGTAGGCGGCCTGGACAATCAGCTCAATGGCAGCGACATCGTGGGCGGTAGCGGTGCGTATCATTGTTGCGGGCTCCGTCGAAAAATGAGTCGCATGTGGTCGTGCACAAAAAAGCCACCCGCAGGTGGCTTTGCTTTCATCAACCGCTCACTCGCCGCGATAGATGCAACCGCTGGTGCAGGTCTCATGGATGCGGATCGCGCTGAGTTCCGGCAGCAGGGGTTTGAGTTCGGTCCAGATCCACTTGGCCAGCACTTCGCTGGTGGGGTTTTCCAGACCGGGAATATCGTTGAGGTAGTTGTGGTCGAGGCGTTCGTAGAGCGGCTTGAAAATCGCCTTGATCTCCGAGAAGTCACGAATCCAGCCGGTATGGGGATCCAGGTCGCCGCTCAGATGGATCGCCACCTTGAACGAATGCCCATGCAGGCGCCCGCATTTGTGGCCTTCGGGGACATGGGGCAGGCGGTGGGCGGATTCGAACGTAAACTCTTTGAAGATTTCCACGGTATTTTCAGCTCGGTCAGGTATCTGGCAGGCGGCGAGTTTAACAGCTTGACCCCGCACTGCGCACACCGTCCCTCGTGCAGTAGCGCATTAGAGAGCCAACAGCCGCTCGCCCAACCTGCCGTTATCCGCCAATTCCAGAAACTCATCCCCCAGCCGCCGGCTCTCGCTCATCGCGGTTTGCCAGTATTTGTGGCGGCTCGCGTCATCCCCCAGGAAGCGCTTGAAGTCGCTGCGGTCCGGTAGCTTGCCGTGGGGCAGGCGAGCGAGATAGTCCTTTGAGGGGGCCAGCAGCAACACATCCTGCAAACCTTGTTGACTGCTGCGGCGCCATGGCAGGCCCTTGTCGAACCAGCCGGGAATGACTCGGTCGGTGAAGTGCGGGTACAGCACGATGTCATCGCCGTGGTAGGGCAGGTCGAGGTGGTAATCCAGCAGGCCGCCGTCACGGTAGGTGCCTGCACCGGCGCCGGGCAGGTCGCGCACACCTTGCATTACCATGGGAATCGAGCCAGAGGCGAGCAGGGCCTGGCGCAGGTTGCCCACATCCAGCTCAATGAAGCGCGACGGGAAATCCTTCAAGGCATGCACCGGCGGCGCCTGGCGCGGGTCGTGAATGATCAGCCGCTCGAAATGCCGCGACAGCCGTGCGCGAGCGCGCAGGTTGTCGGCAATCACCGACGACAGGCCCAGACCCAGCCGTCCCCGGTGGTCATCGACGAGCAGGCCGTGGCTCTTGACCACCATGATGTTCAGCCGATAGTCGGGGTTGTCCAGCACCTGGGCATCGCGGCCGGCCAGCAGGTCGTCGAGCATGCGCTGGCAACTGCGGGTGACCTCGGCCATGGTCACGCCTTTGGCAAAGCGTTGTTCGTTATACAGGCGGCCGAGGTCGAGCAGGCCTTGCACCGGGTCGGGCAAGCAGGCACTGGCAAACCGCCAGGAACCGATGGACGCGCCGATCAGTGCGCGCTCACGGGGTGCACGGCGCAGCCAGTCGCCGAACAGCGCCAGGTCCAGGCCCTGGATGCCCAGGGCCTTGGGGCCGCCAGCCGCGCCCGGCAGAATGCCGACCTCGGCAGGCGCGAGGCCTTGCTCACGAATACGGGTGAACGCACGTTTGCCGGCCTTGAGGGTCAGGGCGCAAAACTTGACATGAATAGCGGCCATACACGTCTCAAACTGAAGGAGCGGGTTCGCTCGAGAAAAACGTCAACGATAACGCGTGTATGAGGAATAAACAGAGTATCAACAGGAATTTTCTTATTGAAAATTGCCATGGTGGCAATTCAGTTTGAGTTAAGTTGCGGCGCGTACCTTCGCAGATGTAGGAAAAACATCCTGAAACGGAGACTCATCATGAAGCGCCTCACAGCGCTGGTCGCCGCCGGTATCATCGCTGCGTTTGCGGTGCAGGCGTGGGCAGTGAACCCCGACAAACCACCGAATGTGCCCGGCGCTGTTACCATTGTCGCCTTCGATCAGCTCGAGGCCACGGCGCTGGCTTTGCATCCGGGTTCGACCCTGCTGGACACCGACCTGGACGAGCACTACGGCAGGTACATCTATGAGGTCGAGCTCGAGGATGCCCATGGCGTCGAGTGGGACGTTGAACTGGACGCGCTCTCCGGGCATGTTCTCAAGAATCATCAGGATACGTAATGACGGTATATCGACGCGTCGCGAGTCTGGCAGTGCTGGTGCTCCTGGCCTTCTGCTCAAGCCTGGCCGCCCGCGACCTCAACCAGGACGAAGCCTTGGCGCTGCGCCAGCAGGGAGTGATCCTGCCGCTGGAGCAACTGCTGCAGCAGGCCATGGCGCGGCATCCCGGGTCCAGGCTGCTTGAAGCGGAGCTTGAGAAAAAGCACGGCGAGTACGCATATGAAGTCGAACTGGTGACGACAGAAGGCGTGGTGCGCGAAATCAAACTCGACGCCACCACCGGTGTGCTGATCAAGGATAAGGAAGACTGATGCGCCTGCTATTGGTGGAAGACAACGTACCGCTGGCCGATGAGCTGCTCGCCGGCCTGCAGCGTCAGGGTTACGCGGTCGATTGGCTGGCCGATGGGCGCGACGCCGTGTATCAAGGCCGCAGCGAACCTTACGACCTGATCATCCTCGACCTTGGCCTGCCGGGCCTGCCCGGGCTCGACGTATTGGCGCAATGGCGCGCAGCGACGCTGGCCACCCCAGTGCTGATTCTCACCGCCCGCGACTCCTGGGCCGAACGTATCGAAGGGCTCAAGGCCGGCGCCGACGATTACCTGAGCAAACCCTTTCACCCCGAAGAACTGCACCTGCGCATCCAGGCGCTGTTGCGCCGCTCCCATGGGCACGCGAACCAGCCGACCCTGCAAGCGGCCGGTCTGCACCTGGATGAAGGACGCCAGTGCGTGCTGCGCGACGGCGAGGAAATCCAGCTGACCGCTGCGGAATTTCGTCTGCTGCGCTATTTCATGCTGCACCCGGAGCAGATCCTGTCGAAAAGCCATCTGGCCGAGCATCTGTACGACGGTGAGACGGAGCGCGACTCCAACGTGCTGGAAGTGCATGTCAATCATCTGCGACGCAAACTGGGACGCAGCGTGATCGAAACCCGGCGCGGCCAGGGTTACCGGTTTGGCGCCAGCCCTGCATGAGGTCGATCCAGCGGCGCCTGAGCCTGGGGTTGATCAGCGTGATGGTGATCGTCGGCGTGGTGCTGGCGCAAACCAGCCTGTGGTTGTTCGAGGCCGGATTGCAGCGCTACCTGGAAGCCGGTCTGCGCAACGACAGCGAGAACCTGCTAGTGGCGCTGGTACGCGGGCCGGGCGGTGTGCAACTCGATGAACAGCGCTTGTCGCCGGCCTACCAGCGGCCGTTTTCGGGGCATTATTTCCGTATCGATTTTGCCGACACCCACTGGCGCTCCCGGTCACTGTGGGATCAGGAACTGCCCAGGCTGCCCGAAGCCGGTCTCAAGGGCAACTTGCAACTGGGTCCGGAAGGTCAGCAACTGCTGGTGTTGCGTTCGGATTACAAACGTTTTGGCCAGTCGATTTCCATCAGCGTGGCCCAGGATTACACGCCGGTACGCGAAAGCTTTCGCCTGATGCGTCAGATTGGTCTTGTAATGGGGCTGGCAGCCTTGTTGCTGGTGCTGGTGCTGCAGC